>Ga0233417_10000024_pt1 | contig 42599 bp, 40 predicted proteins | sample Sed_MG_FD_189023 | JGI IMG/M metagenome (GOLD analysis project Ga0233417, IMG submission 189023) | Sediment microbial communities from Lake Towuti, South Sulawesi, Indonesia - Sediment_Towuti_2014_0.5_MG | ecosystem: Environmental > Aquatic > Freshwater > Lake > Sediment | place: Indonesia... | reverse complement strand
TGCTCGCCGACGGCCGGCTACTCCAGCTCGGGACGCCTGCCGAGCTCGTGGCCGAGCCCGAGAGCGCGTTCGTGGCCGGGTTCGCGGGCGCGAACCTCCTGCGGGGGGTCGCCTGCGAGGGGCCGAGCGGCCTCACCGAGGTCGCGCTCGACGCGGGCTTCACGGCGTTCTCGACCGACCGGGCGAGCGGCCGTGTCGCGCTCGCCGTCTACCCCTGGGAGGTGGCCGTCGCACGGGACATGCCCGACGACTCGGCGGTCAACCACGTCCGCGCGCCGATCACCTCGCTCGTCTCGCTCGGAAACCGCGTGCGCGTCCGGATCGGCCCGCTCACGGCCGAGATCACCTCGCAGTCGCGCGAGCGGATGGAGTTGCGCGAGGGTGACGTCGTGATCGCGTCGTTCAAGGCGACCGGCGCGCGCCTGCTCGCGGTCGCGTAGCGTGCCCGTGATGGAGATCGTAAGCCGCCCGGCCCTTCCCGCCGCCTCGCTCGCGGCGGTCCGGTGGGCGCTCGAGCGCACGGGCGTCGCACTCTCCGAACGGCCGCTCGAGCACCCGAGCCGCTGGCGCGAGCAAGGGCTCCGCGAGCTCGGCGACGCCGAGCTCGAGCCGGACGAGCTCTACGCGCTCTCTCCCCGCAGCACCCGCGGCGCCACGCGCGCGTAGTCGAGACCCGACACCCAGGTCGCGATCAGCGCGAGCAGGAGCGCCCACCAGGCCACGTCCTCGTTCCAGCCGGCGGCGGCCACGAGCCCCGCGACGGTCGCGGCGAGCGCCTGCGCCCACGTCTTCGCGCGGCCGAGGTCGCGCGCGCCGAGGACGACGCCGCGCTCGACTGCCGCGAGCCGCAGTCCGGAGACGAGGATCTCGCGCACGACGATGAGCGCGACCATCCAGGCGGGTGCGACACCGACGCCGATGAGCATGACGAGCATCGCGAGGACGAGCACCTTGTCGGCGACGGGGTCGAGCAGCTTGCCGAGCGGCGAGCTGATGCCCCGTCGACGCGCGAGCCAGCCGTCGACCTGGTCGGTAGCCATCGCGAGGGCGAACACGGCTGTCGCCCAGTAGAGGTGATTCGGGAAGTCCCAGGCCACGAGCAGAACGACGAGCGGCACCGCGGCCACGCGGGCGATGGTGAGCTGATCGGGGAGGCTCACGGTTGGGGAGAATACGCGTCCCATGACGCCGTTCTCGAAGGTCCTCGTCGCGAACCGCGGCGAGATCGCCGTCCGGATCTTCCGGACGCTGCGAGAGCTCGAGATCGGCGCAGTCGCGGTCTACTCGGAAGCGGATCGGGGGAGGCTGCACGTCGCGGTCGCCGACGAGGCCTACCTCGTCGGCCCGGGGCCAGCGTCCGAGTCGTACCTGCGGGGCGACCGGATCGTGGACGCCGCGCTGCGCGCGGGCGCCGAGGCGGTCCACCCCGGCTACGGCTTCCTGGCGGAGAACGCGGCGTTCGCGAGGATGGTGGAGGCGGCCGGTCTCGTCTGGATCGGGCCGCCGCCGGAGGCGATCGAGGCGATGGGCTCGAAGATCGCCGCTCGCGAGCGGATGCGCGCCGCGGGCGTTCCCGTCGTCCCGGGGACGACGGCTCCGGCCGAGACCGTCGAGGACGTGCTCGCGGCGGCGCACGAGGTCGGGTACCCGATCGCGATCAAGGCCTCCGCGGGCGGAGGCGGGCGGGGGATGAAGATCGCCCGTTCGCCGGAGGACGTGCCTCGCGCGTACGAGACGGCACGCCGTGAAGGCGAGGCGTACTTCGCCGACGCCGCGGTCTACGTCGAGCGCTACCTCGCCGACCCTCGCCACGTCGAGGTGCAGGTGCTCGCGGACGTCCACGGGAACGTGATCCACCTCGGCGAGCGTGACTGCACCATCCAGCGTCGGCACCAGAAGCTCGTCGAGGAGACGCCCTCGCCGGCGGTCGACGAGCAGCTCCGAGAGCGGATCGGCGCGATCGCCATGGAGGCCGCACGGGCGGTGGGCTATCGGTCGGCCGGGACGATCGAGGGGCTGCTCGCGCCGGACGGCTCGTACTACTTCCTCGAGATGAACACGCGCGTCCAGGTCGAGCACACGGTGACCGAGGCGGTGACCGGGATCGACATCGTGCGCGAGCAGCTGCTCATCGCGCTGGGCGAGCCGCTCTCGCTCGCGCAGGAGGACGTCGTGCTGCGCGGGCACGCGATCGAGTGTCGGATCAACGCGGAGGACGTCTCGCGCGGGTTCCTGCCCTCGCCCGGTCTGATCACCGCGTACCACGAGCCCGGGGGGATCGGCGTGCGGGTCGACTCCGGCGTTCGGGCCGGGGACGAGATCTCCGACCTCTACGACCCCCTGATCGCGAAGCTCGTCGTCCACGACATCGACCGCGAGCGAGCGCGTCGCCGGATGCTCCGCGCTCTCGACGAGTTCGTCATCGAAGGGCCGACGACGCTTCTCGGCTTCCATCGAGCGCTGCTCACGACACCGTGCTTCGTCGACGGCGGTACGTGCCACGGCGTCGTGGAGGGAAAGGAGCTCGCGGAGCGCGCGAAGGCGCTCGAGGGGTCGTCGGAGGGGGCCGCCACGCCGGCACGAGCGTCGCTGGACGGCAGCGCTCCCGCGACGCGCGAGCGGCTCGTCGCCGTCGAGGTCGACGGTCGCCGCCACGAGATCCGCCTGCTCACGAGCGAGCCCCCGTGGGCCGAGCTCGGGCGTCGCCACAGGGAGCGGCGCAAGGGGCTGACCGGGAAGGAGAGCGGGGCCGTCACGAGCCCGATGCAGGGCGTCGTCCTCAGCGTCAGGGTGGCCGACGGGGACGCCGTCGCGGCCGGAGACCTCATCTGCGTCGTCGAGGCGATGAAGATGGAGAACGAGATCGTGTCCCACCGTGACGGAGTGGTCACCGGACTCGCGATCCAGGCGGGCCAGCAGGTCTCCAACGGTGAGCTCATCTGTCTCGTGACGGGCGCGTGAGCGCCGAGCGCTGCTCCGATCTCTCCCGCGCGGCGGGCGAGTCGCTCTCCGCGACCGCGACGCGTGCGGATCACTGGCTACTCCTCGAGGCCCGCGGTACCTGGGCGCGCGACGTGTCCTCCGGCGACGGCCTCCCGGAGAGAGCCCGTGACACGGTCACCCGCTGGCTCGAGCGGACGCCGAAGTCGCGTCTGCTCTTCGTCCGCCGTCCGCGGAGGACGAGTGAGCGGCGTCTCGCGTTCGTCGTGCGGGCGCACGAGGCGGAGCAGGCCGTTCGACGGATCGAGCTGGCCGGCCTCGACGAGCTCGCCGCCTGCGACCTGGACGTCGACGGCGACCCCGCGGACGCGCAGCTCGTCCTCGTCTGCGGGCACGGGAGTCGCGACCAATGCTGCGCGCTGCGTGGGACCGCGGTGTTCGGCGCGCTCGCCGGCGAGCTTGCCGAGGAGGAGCTCTGGCTCTCGTCCCACCACGGCGGGCACCGCTTCGCCGCGAACGTCCTCGTCCTGCCGAGCGGGCTCCACCTCGGTCGGGTCGAGCCGGCAGCTGCGCCCGCGATCGTCGCGAGCGCGCTCGCCGGAGCGATCGAGCTCGCGTGCTACCGGGGTCGTACCTGCTACGAGCCGGCCGTCCAGGCTGCCGAACGGGCGGTGCGGGAGGTGACAGGGCGCGTCGGCGTCGACGATCTCCGGCTTGCCTGGGCGGACGGGCCGCTCGTCTTCTTCGAGGATGCGGACGGCACGGTCTACTCCGCCCGGGTCGAGGAGGCTGCCGGCCCGCGTGTGCCCGCGAGCTGCGGCGCCGAGCCGGAGCTGCAGGCGGCGCTCAGCGCGCGGATCACGTGACGCCGCGCCCCTCTCCCAGCTCGTACGTGTGGTCGGTGATCCATACGACCACGTCACCGACCTGCGGCGGGGGCTTTCCGACCGCGATGAGCGTTCCGAAGACGACGCGCACCCAGCTCCCGGCAACGAGCGCCCCGCGGGCGGAGATCTCCCCTTTCCACGACGCCCCCGGCTCGAGCACCTTGGTGAGCTCGGGGTCGTAGGTGGTCGCGGCCCGCACGGCCGGGAGCGTCCCGCTCCGGTTCCGATCCTCGAGCTCGTCCGGCGTGCCGGTCTCGAAGAGCGCGAGCCCGAAGGTCCCGTCCGGCGTCGCCCCGGGCACGAGTTCCCAGGCGACGTCCGAGCGGTTCTCGACGCCGATGCGGGCGCGCCAGCCGGTCTCGGTCACCTCCACGGTCCGGACCGTGAAGACGAGCTGCTCGCCTGCCGGCCCGTAGGTCTCGCGCCAGCGGAGGGTCTCTTTCTGCGGGCCGGCCGCAACGCTCGGCGCCTCGGCGGCGTTGTCGCCTTGGAGTCGCTTCGCGTTCGTCGCGAGGAGGAGCCCGGCCAGCGTTGCGCCGAGCGCCAGGAGGACGATGATCGTCGAGCGGCCCACCATCGCGGATGCTCGCACACGCATGCCCGCGCTCCGCGTCGTGGTGGAGCTGGCTCCGCACCCCGCGATTCGGCGGGCACAGGGCGGTAGACTCGCCCGCGCCGTGGACCTCTACGAGTACCAGGGAAAGGAGCTCTTCAGGCGCTTCGGGATCCCCGTCTCGCAGGGCCTGCTCGCGACAAGCCCCGCCGACGCCCGGACGGCGGCGCAGGAGCTCGGCGCCCCCGTGGTCGTGAAGGCACAGGTCTTGACAGGGGGCCGAGGGAAGGCCGGGGGCATCAAGCTCGCGGCGAGCGCCGCCGAGGCCGAGGCTCGCGCGCGCGAGATCCTCGGCCTGGACATCCGCGGGCACGTCGTCACGAAGCTCTGGATCGAGAAGGCGTCCGACATCGCGCGCGAGTACTACCTCTCGCTCACCTTCGACCGCGGCGAGCGCAAGCCGCTCTTCATGTTCACGACGCAGGGCGGAGTCGACATCGAGGAGGTCGCCGCGACGAGCCCCGAGGCGCTCGTTCGTCTCCACGTCGACCCGCTCGCCGGCTGCCACCCCTGGCACGGGCGTCGGCTCGTCTACCAAGGCGGAGTCACGGACCCGGGAGAGCAGAAGCAGATCGCGGCGATCGCCGGGAAGCTCTACGAGGCCTTCGTCGGCACCGAGGCGATGCTGTGCGAGATCAACCCGCTCATCGTGACCCCCGAGGGGGAGGTGCGCGCGCTCGACTCGAAGTTCACGGTCGACGACAACGCGCTCTTCCGGCATCCCGACGTGGCCGGGATGCGCGACGTCGCAGCTGCGGACCCCCTCGAGGCGCTCGCGCGGGAGAAGGGCGTCACGTACGTGAAGCTCGACGGCGAGGTCGGCGTGCTCGGGAACGGCGCCGGCCTGACCATGTCCACCGTCGACGTCGTGACGTTCGTCGGCGGCCGGGCGGCGAACTTCTGCGATCTCGGCGGCGGCGGCGACGCCGAGGGCGTCGTCGACGCCCTCTCCGTGATCACGCGCGACCCGCAGGTGAAGGCGATCTTCTTCAACATCTTCGGTGGCATCACGCGCTGTGACGAGGTCGCCCGCGGCATCCTGGAGGCGGTCGAGCGGATGCGGATCGAGGGCCCGATCGTGGTGCGGCTCGACGGGACGAACGCCGAGGAGGGGCGTCGCCTTCTGCAGGATGCCGCGCTCCCGAACCTCCACGCCGAGGCGACGATGCTCGGCGGGGCACGCCGGGCCGTCGAGCTGGCGGCCGCCTGATGGCGATCCTCGTCGGCACCGAGACGCGCCTCGTCGTCCAGGGGCTCACGGGCTCCGAGGGCCGCTTCCACGGGCTGCGGAACCGTGCGTACGGCACGAATCTCGTTGCCGGCGTGACGCCCGGGAAGGGCGGGCAGGACGTCGAGGGCGTCCCCGTCTTCGACACCGTGGCCTCCGCGGTCGCGGAGACCGGCGCGAACACCGCGATGATCTTCGTCCCCGCACCGTTCGCAGCCGACGCGATGTACGAGTCGATCGACGCGAACATCGGGACGATCGTGTGCATCACCGAGGGCGTCCCCGCGCACGAGATGCTGCGGATCCACGCCTACATCCGGCCGCGCGGGGTGACGCTCATCGGGCCCAACTGCCCGGGTGCGCTGTCGCCGGGCAAGGCGAACGTGGGGATCATCCCCGCCGAGATCTTCCGCGAGGGCTCGGTCGGTCTCGTCTCCCGCTCAGGGACGCTCACCTATCAGATCGGGCACGAGCTGACTCAGCTCGGGCTCGGCAACTCGACCATCGTGGGGATCGGCGGCGACCCGGTCGTGGGGACGTCCTTCATCGACGTGCTCCAGCTGTTCGAGGCCGACCCCCAGACCGAGCAGGTCGTGATGGTGGGGGAGATCGGCGGCGACGAGGAGGAGAAGGCAGCGGCCTTCATCGAGGCCGAGATGTCGAAGCCCGTCGTCGCGTACATCGCCGGCTTCACCGCGCCCCCCGGCAAGACGATGGGCCACGCGGGCGCGATCATCTCCGGCTCCTCCGGGACGGCGCAGGCGAAGAAGGACGCGCTCGAGGCGAAGGGCATCCGCGTCGGCACGACGCCGACCGAGACCGCGCAGGTCGTCGCCGCGCTCGCGGACGCCTAGCCGTCGTGGAGATCCGAAACCGAGAGAGCGACGCGACACCCTTCACGACGAAGGACGGCTCCACGATCCGCGAGTACCTGCACACGGAGCGCCAGTCGCTCGCCGAGGCCTCGCTCGCGGCGGGACAGGCGACGCGGCGCCACTCCCACCGGCTGAGCGAGGAGATCTACCTGCTGCTCGAGGGCAGCGGCCTGATGGAGCTCGACGGGGACGAGCGGGAGGTCGGGCCGGGCGACGCGGTGCTCATTCCGCCCGGCGGCCGGCATCAGATCACCGCGGGCCCGGCCGGTGTTCGCTTCCTCTGCTGCTGCGCGCCACCGTACTCCGACGAGGACACGTACTTCACGTAGGCTCGGTCGCGTGACCGAGCACCCCATCTCGTTCGCGCGCGGCGCTCCCGGGCTGTCCCTGATCCCTGCGGACGAGCTCGCCGACTGCGCGCACGTGGTCGCGAGGCGCGAAGGGGCGTCGGTCTTCGCGTACGGTCCAGGCGGGGGCTACGCGCCGCTTCGCGAGTGGATCGCCGAGCGCCACGGCGTCGAGCCGCGGCGAGTCGTGCTCACCGTGGGGGGGCTCCAGGGCTTCTCCTTCTACGTCGCGGAGCAGCTCTCGCACACGCCGGGGCGCGTCCTCGTGGAGGCGCCGACCTACGACCGGTCGCTCAAGATCCTGGCCCGCGCGGGTGCCGAGCTCGTGGCGCTGCCGATGGACGCCGAGGGGCTCATCCCCGAGGCGCTCGAGGCTGAGCTCGACAGGGTTCCGGAGGCGCCGTCCTTCCTCTACACGATTCCCACGTTTCAGAACCCGAGCGGGCGGACGCTGTCCACGGACCGCCGGCGGGGGGTCGTAGAGCTCGCCCGCGAGCGCTCGCTGCCCGTCCTCGAGGACGATCCGTACGGGTTGGTCCGGTTCGAGGGGGAGCCGCAGCCGACCCTGTTCGAGCTCGAAGGAGGCGATCTCGTCACGCATGCGTCGTCGTTCTCGAAGACGGCCGCGCCCGGGCTCCGCACCGGCTACTTCGTCCTTCCCGCCGAGCGCGCGGCCGCGTACGAGGAGCACGCCGTCTCGACGCACATCTCGCCGCCGTTCCTCGTGCAGGCGACCATCGCGGAATTCCTCTCCCGCGGCTCCTTCGAGCCGAACCTCGCCCGGGTCGTCGGAGAGCTGCGCACACGGCGGGATGCGATGCTCGCTGCCCTGGAGCAGACCTTCCCGCCGGAGGCTGCGTGGAACCGCCCGCAGGGCGGCTACTTCGTCTGGCTCGAGCTCGAAGGGGTCCACACGTCGGCGCTCGCCGCTCGCGCCGAGGAGGCGGGCGTCGCGTTCCTGCCGGGTGCGGGCTTCTTCCTTCCGGGCGCGGAGGACGGCACGTCGAGCGCGCGGCTCGCCTTCAGCTACGAGCCGCCGGAGCGGATCACGGAGGGAGTCGCGCGCCTGGCCGCGCTCCTACCCTGACGCCTTGCCCCTCCGTCGACCGCGGATCTGGTCGAAGAGGTAGCCCGCCGCGAACCCGATGCCGACGCAGACGAGGATGAGGACGAGGAGCGAGATCTGCGCCGAGAAGAAGACGAAGCTGACCTCCACCTGGTCGCGGTTGAAGAGGACGACGAGGATCGCGTACACGGCCAGCACGCCGAAGACGATCAGCCGCCACGGGGTGTCGCGCCCGGGAGGCGAGCCCTGCTGTCCGTCCATGGACGGATCTTAGGCGGCGTGGCCCACGCTCACGGGCTCGAGCGGTCGGGGCACCAGAGTCGGCTGGCGCGGTGGCGCGAGCTTCCCGCTCGTCGCAGCTCGGAAGGTGGGGCAGGGGACGTTCCCGGCGAGGGCGCACAGCCCTTCGCGACGGAAGTAGCAGTCTGCGCAGGTGATCTCCGCTCGTTTCATCGCCGCCATGACCGGTGTGCCGCCCCTCATCGGCGAGAGGCATTCTCGTCGTGACAGCTGGGCGAGACAAGTCCCCTCCGGACGAATTCGCCGCAAATTGCGGCCGTTGTCAGACCCGAAGAAGTTCCTGCAAAATCAGCACTTCAGGTTCTTCGTTGTCAGAAATCGAAACGCCTGTTGAAAACTTTCAACAGGGACGACCCGAAGCCCGTCGGCATACCTTCGAGCGTCGGTGGCGTTCTCGCCTGCGGGGACGAGGAAGAAATCCACATCGGCCTCGCGCGCCCCGTACGTCTTCTGCTGGATGCCCCCGATCGGCAGCACCGTGCCGTCGAGCGCGAGCTCGCCCGTGGCCGCGATGCGACAGCCGTCGGTGACGTCTCGACCGAGCATGCGCGCGATCTCGAGGGCGAATGGCAGCCCGGCGGAGGGACCGCCTACGTCCCCCAGGTCGATGTCGACGTCGATGGGCAGCTCGATGCTGGCGTCCTGGTCGACCTGGATCCCGATCACGGGCCGCGTCGGGTCGGCCGGGCTCGGAACCGTGCGCACCCTGACCTCGCGCGACCGGCTCCCGCGCCTGACGGCCAGCCGGACCTCGTCCCCCGGTTTCCGGCGGCCGATCTCCGCCCGGAGCTCGGTCGGGGTCTTCACCGGCGTCCCGTCGATCCCCACGATCACGTCGCCGGGGTCGAGGACCTTCGCCGCCGGCACGTCCCCGGCCACGCTGCTCACGAGCACCCCACGCGGCGTGGCGCGGACGTCGTACCCGAGGGCCCGGAGGGCGACGACCGACGCGACCTGCTCCGAGCGCCTCATGTCCGCGACGTTCTGGCGGTCGCGCTGCGCATCGCTCGTGCCCGGCGGGAGCAGCACGTCCTCGTCGACGACCGTCGAGCCGTCTGGACGGGTGAAGGGGAGCAGGCGCTCGAGGAGGCGGATGCGGCGGACGAAGACGTCGACGTAGTAGACGTCGCCCGTTCCGCCCGGACGTGCTCCCTCGACCGTCACCTTGCCGGCGAGTGGCTTCGCCTCGTCCGGCGTGAAGATGAAGTCGCTCGAGGGAATCCACCAGAGCGCGAAGGCCAGGGCGAGCCCGAGCGCCCCCAGGACGACCGCGACGCCGGAGAAGCGCTTCAAGCGCTAGAGGCCTCGCGTCAGGGCGCCGTCGACGAGAAGCACGGTGCCGCTCACGTACGCCGCACGCTCCGAGCACAGGAACGCGACGACGTCACCCACCTCCCGGGTCGTTCCCAGCCGTCGGAGCGGGATCGCCGCGAGATCGGCCTCGCTCGGCCCGTCGGGGTAGACCTCGCGGATGCGATCGGTGTCGATGCGCCCAGGCGCGATGCAGTTCACGGTGATTCCCAGTGGCCCGAGCTCGCGCGCGAGCGACTTCGCCCAGCCGACGACTCCGGGTCGAACGGAGTTGGACAGCGCGAGGTCGTCGATCGGCTCGCGAACGGTGCTCGACGTGACGTTGACGATCCGGCCGGCCGGGCTCTGCTTCAGGTACGGCAGACAGAGGCCGGTGAGGCGGACGACGGAGACGAGCAGGAGCTGCGCTGCGGCCTCGACGCTCTCGGGGGTGAGCTCCGTCGCGGGCATGCGCGGTGGGCCGCTCGAGTTGTTCACGATGATGTCGACTCCGCCGAACGTCTCGACCGTCGTCTCGACGAGCCGCTCGAGATCGGCTGGACTCGTGACGTCCCCCGCGACCGCCACGCCACCCAGGCGCTCGGCCTCGCGCTCCAGAAGATCGCGGCGCCGCGCGAACATGACGACGCTCGCGCCTTCCTCCGAGAGTGCCTCCGCGATGCCGAGGCCCATCCCCGCGGACGCTCCGCAGACGATCGCGGCGCGCCCCTGGAGCCCGAGGTCCACGCGGTGTCTACGCCTTCTTCAGGACCTTGACGACGTCGCGGACCGCCGCCGCCGAGGCCCGGAGCATCGCCTTCTCCTCGCTCGACAGCCGCAGCTTGACGACCTCCTCGACGCCCGTCGCGCCGAGCTTGGCGGGGACTCCCATGTAGAGTCCGTTGATCCCGTACTCCCCCTCGAGGTACACGGTGCACGGGAGCACGCGCTTCTGGTCGAGGCAGATCGAGTCGACCATCTGCGCCGCGGCCGCGCCGGGCGCGTACCACGCCGAGGTGCCGAGCAGGTTGACGATCTCGCCACCGCCGAAGCGGGTGCGGTCGACGAGCTTGCGGATGCGCGCCTTCGACATGAGCTCGGGAAGCGGGACGCCGCCGACGTTCGTCGCCGACACGACCGGGACCATCTGGTCGCCGTGGCCTCCGAGGACGACCGCCGTCACGTCCCTCACCGACACCTCGAGCTCCTGGGCGACGAAAGTCGAGAAACGGGCGGTGTCGAGGATGCCCGCCATGCCCACGACGCGGTTCTTCTTGAAGCGGGAGGTCGCTTTCGCCACGTGGCACATCGCGTCGAGCGGGTTCGAGACGACGACGAGGATCGCATCCGGCGAGCGCCGCACCGCCTCCTTCGTCACCGACGAGACGATCGCCTCGTTCGTGGTCACGAGGTCGTCGCGGCTCATTCCGGGCGAGCGTGGCTTGCCCGCCGTGATCACAACGACGTCCGAGCCGGCGGTCTCCTCGTACCCGTTCGTCCCCGTGATCGTCGGCTCGAAGCCGAGAACGGCGCCGGCCTGGTTCATGTCGAGCGACTTGCCCTGGGGGAAGTTCGGGATGATGTCGACGAGCACGACGTCGGCGTAGTCACGCCGCGCGAGCTCCAGCGCACAGGTCGCGCCGACGTTGCCGGCGCCGATGACGGTCACTTTCCTTCGCATCTCACTCTCGCTTTCCTTCGACTCTCTCAGCCGCGTTCGCGGAGCTTCTCCGTGATCGTGTCCCGCACCCCACGATCAGCGAGCCGATCGTACCTGGGTCCGCCGCGATTCCCGCTCAGGTAGCGTCCTCCCGGTGAGCGAGCGGAGCGAGTTCCGGGCGGGTCTCGAGGGCGTCGTCGCGGTCGAGACGGTCATCGCCGAGCCCGACCGCGAAGGTGGCGCGCTCCGGTATCGCGGTGTCGACATCGAGGAGCTCGTCGGCCACGTCCCGTACGAGCAGGTGTGGGGACTCCTCGTCGACGAGAGCCTGGAGCCCGGGATGCCCGAGCCAGAGCCGCACGAGCCACCGGCGCTGACCGGTGACGCCCCGGCGGACGCCCAGGCGGAGATCGCGCGCCTGTCCGGCGCCTGGGGGCTCGGCAAGCTCACAGACACCTCGGACGAGCAGGCACGGGACGACCTCGGGCGGCTTTCCGCGCAGGTGATGGCGATCGTCGCCCGCTCGGCGCGCGTCGGCGACGGCCGCGCCGACTCCGTACCGGACGAGGCCGTCGCGGAGGGTGCCACCGCGGCGGAGAAGTTCCTCCTCCGCTGGCGCGGCGCGGCCGACCCGGCTCACGTCACGGCGATCGACACGTACTGGATCTGCACCGCCGAGCACGGCCTGAACGCCTCGACCTTCACCGCGCGCATCGCCGCGTCGACCGGCGCGGACGCGGGCGCGGCCATGTCCGCGGCGATCGGGACGCTCTCGGGGCCGCTCCACGGGGGTGCGCCCGCGCACGTCATCCCGATGATCGACGAGGTGGCCGAGATGGGCGATCCGGACGCCTACGTCGCGGGTCTCCTCGAGCGCGGCGATCGGATCATGGGCTTCGGGCATCGCGTCTACCGGGCCGAGGATCCGCGCGCCCGTCTGCTGCGACGTACGGCCGAGCAGCTCGGGTCGCCCCGCGTCGAGACGGCGAAGGCGCTGGAGACGGCAGCGCTCGCGGCGCTCCAGGAGCGCCACCCCGAGCGCGTGCTCGCGACGAACGTCGAGTACTGGGCCGCGGTCGTGCTCGACGTCGCGAACATCCCCGCGAAGCTGACTCCCGCGATGTTCGCGTGCGCCCGGGTCGCCGGCTGGTCTGCGCACATCCTCGAGCAGAAGCGCGTCGCGCGACTCATCCGGCCCTCCGCGCGGTACGTCGGGCCCGGCCCCCGCCCACTCTCGTCGCTCTCATGACGCTGGCCGAGGCGGCGGCCCAGGCTGACGCCCTCGCGCAGGCCGGCGACCAGCGGGCGCTCGCGACGCTTCGCTCCCAGTGGGACGACGAGATCGAGGCGGAGGCCCGGAGCCCCGACTACCGGATCCGCGCGGTCGCGTACAGGGCGATCGCGCAGTTCCGCTTCCGCCAGAAGCTCGAGCTCCTCCGGCGCGGGCTCGAGGACGAGAGCCCGGCTGCGCGCGGGGCGGCGTTGATCGCGCTGGAGGGGCTCTCGCGAGACCACCCTGGCGACGTGAACGCCTTCCGCCCGCTGCTCCACGAGCTCGCGGCTCGCGACCCGAACGCCACCGTGCGCAGGCTCGCGGTCCTCTGCCTGCGGAACGGAACAGCGCAGCCCGATACCGTCCGGTTGCTCGCGGGGATCGCAGACTCGGACGACGCCGACACGGAGCTCCGGCGCACCGCGCGGTCGGTCTCCGAGCTGCTCGTGAAGAAGTCGAGAGCGAAGTAGGCAGTCGGTCGAGCCATCGCGGTCGGGAGGCGGCACGCCTCAGCGGATCTCGACCGTGCACGGAGCAGTAGGCTCAGCGCTGTGAGCGAGGCCCCCGTCGTCGGGATCATCATGGGCTCGCGCTCCGACTGGGAGACGATGCGCCACGCGGCGGAGACGCTCGAGGCGCTCGGTATCCCGTTCGAGACCGAGGTCGTGTCCGCCCACCGGACTCCCGACAAGCTCTACGCCTACGCGGAGGCCGCCGAGTCCCGCGGGCTCGAGGTCGTGATCGCCGGCGCGGGGGGCGCTGCGCACCTGCCCGGGATGGCGGCCGCGAAGACGCTGCTCCCCGTCCTCGGTGTGCCGGTCGAGTCGAAGGCGCTGCAGGGCCTCGACTCGCTCCTCTCGATCGCCCAGATGCCCGCCGGCGTACCGGTCGGGACGCTCGCGATCGGCCGCGCCGGCGCGGTCAACGCGGCGCTCCTCGCCGCCGCGATCGTCGCGCGGGGCGACGACGGCGTCCGCGAGCGCCTCGCCGCGTACCGGGCGAGCCAGACCGAGTCGGTCCTCTCGGCGCCGAACCCGAGCGCCCCCGAGCCGGCTGGGTGACGACGGACGACACGGGACGGCCGTGACCCTCGTCGGGTGCATCGGCGGCGGCCAGCTCGGCCGGATGCTCGCTCTCGCCGGGGCGCCGCTCGGTGTCCGGCTCCGCTTCCTCGATCCGGCGCCCGACGCCTGCGCCGGCGACGTGGGTGAGCTCATCGTGGGGCGATACGACGATCCCGAGCTCCTCGACCGCCTCGCGGCTGGCGCCGACGCGGTCACGTACGAGTTCGAGAACGTCCCAGTCGCTGCGGCCCGGCGCGTCCATGCCGTCCCGGACGCTCGTGCCCTCGAGCACGCCCAGGATCGCCTCGTCGAGAAGGAGCTCTTTCGACGTCTTGGGATCCCGACCGCACGCTTCGGGACAGTGGAGGAGACCGGGCTGCCGGCGCTCGTGAAGTCACGCCGGCTCGGCTACGACGGCAAGGGCCAGCGGATGATCGACGCGGACGCAGAGCTCGCCGGCGACGAGCTCGCGGAGGAGGTCGTCTCCTTCGAGCGCGAGCTCTCCGTCCTCGCCGTCCGCGGACGGGGCGGAGAGACCGCGTTCTACCCGCCGGTCGAGAACGAGCACCGGGGCGGGGTCCTCGCCGTCTCCCGCTCCCCTGCCACAGGCGCTCCGCAGCGCGAGGCCGAGGAGATCGCCCGGCAGCTCCTCGACGAGCTCGACTACGTCGGCGTGCTCGCGGTCGAGCTGTTCGAGGTCGGAGGCAGGCTCCTGGCGAACGAGTTCGCGCCCCGCGTCCACAACACGGGGCACTGGACGATCGAGGGCGCGGAGACGAGTCAGTTCGAGAACCACCTGCGTGCGATCCTCGGGCTTCCGCTGGGCGCGGTCGAAGCCCGCGGAAGCGCGGTCATGGTCAACCTCGTCGGTGGCATCCCTCCGCTCGAGCGTGTCCTGCGCGTGCCGGGCGCCCGCGTCCATCTCTACGGGAAGGAGCCCCGCCCCGGCCGCAAGCTCGGTCACGTCACGCTCGTCGATGCGCCGGAGGAAGCGGTGGCCGAGGTGGTCGCGCTCGCCCTCGACGCCTGGGAGAGCTAGGCGGACGACTCGTCGCGCGGTCGCTCACCGCGGCGCGCGTGAGGATGTGCCCGGAAGTAGACCTCGCGCCGCCGCCGGTCGGAGACGTGCGTGTACCGCTCGGTCGTCCCGAGGTCGGCGTGCCCCAGCATCTCCTGCACGGAGCGGAGGTCGGCGCCTCCCTCGAGGAGGTGCGTCGCGAACGAGTGGCGCAGGAGGTGGGGGTGGACACGACCCGGCTCGAGCCCTGCGCGATCCGCGAGCCGCCTGAGGACGAGGAAGGCTCCCGCCCGCGTGAGCGCCCCGCCCCGCGCGTTCAGGAAGAGCTCCGGACGGTAGCGCCGGTCGAGGTGCGGGCGACCGAGCGCGAGGTAGCGGCGAACCGCCTCGGCCGCCGGCCGCCCCAGGGGGACGATCCGCTCCTTCCCGCCCTTGCCGACGACGCGGACGAGCCGCTCGTCCAGCGCGACGCTCCCCTTCTCGAGCCCGACGGCCTCGGAGACGCGCAACCCGGCGCCGTAGAGCAGCTCGACGAGCGCCCGGTCGCGAAGCGCCCGCGGTGTCGTGCCGGTCGCCGCGGCGATCAGTCGCTCGGCCTCGGCCGGGGAGAGCGCGCGCGGTAGCGTTCGCGGCCGGCGCGGTAGCTGGAGTGAGGCTGCGGGATTCTCCGACGTCGAGCCGATAAGGACCAGGTGGCGGAAGTACGTTCGAACAGCCGACACGCGGCGCGCGATGGTCGAGGGCGCGAGCCCGTCCGCGCGCATGGTTGCGAGCCAGCGCTCGAGCTCGGCCAGCGTGGCCTCGCCCACCGGACGTCGGGTGAACGCCGCCAGCGCGGCCAGGTCGCGTCGATACGCGTCGACGGTGCGGGGGGACCGGCGGGCCTGGAGCAGGAGCAGGAAGCGATCGAGTTCGGGGTCGTGGGTACTCACGGCGCGCACCCGGTTTCGGCGGGGGGACGCCGCCTCCTCCGCCTGGCCGTGTCGCTCGCCGCTGGGATCGCGGCGGCGGCGCTGCTTCCGAGCGTCGCGCACGGCTCGCAGCTCATCGCTCGGAACACGTCGTCAGAGCGGCTCGCCGTGTCCGCGACCGGAAAGGCGCTCGTCACCTTCCACGCTCGAGGCCGCCTCCAGCGCGTGCTCGCGTGGGGGGCCGTCGGTGCGCTCCCGCCGGCGCAGAACCGGCGACAGGCCGAGTTCCAGGTGGACCGCGCCGGGGGTTGGGGCCGGTTCGGCCGCCCGGTCTGGAGGACGTTCCGGAACGGCTGTCGCCCGTACCGCGGACCGCGACTCCCGTTCCTCGTCGCCGCCTGCACCGCGCCCGACGGCTCGCACTGGGCGCTCCAGCGCTGGCGGCGGTACCAGGCGAACTTCGGTATCCCCCCGTGGAAGCCGGGCCACGGGGCCCTCGAGCTTCGGCTCTCCCACTGGCGTGGGCCGGTCGCCGAGCTCGAGGTCTGGCTCGATTGGAGCTACGGGGGCCGGTGGCACCACCTCTTCGGGCGGCTGACCTACCGCGGTGCGCCGGTGTACGGATTCGCGACGACCCCCGCGGGCGACCCGCTGGACACCCACGGGCGCGTCGTCTACGTCGACACCTTCGACTCCGCCTACGGCTCGGGCTGGCGGCGCGAGAACGGGTTTGTTGCTCGGAGTCCCGACGGGACGTTCTGCTACGGCTTCGTCCCGCACGTGACGCACGCGGGCGAGCGGCGGCCGCCCGGGAACGGCCGGCGCTACCGGGTCGCGGTCAACGGTCCCGGCGTCACGCCGGACGTCGCCTGGGAAGGCCCCGCGCTTCACGACTTCGACCGGGCGAACCCCGCCGACGTCGAGCTCGAGGCACGGATGAACGAGCTCCAGCGTCAGCTTGCGACCGGCGCTGCGCCGTGTCACCCCTGATCGGTCGCGCCGCTCAGCTGCGCGGGTGCGAGCGGTCGTAGACGCGCCGCAGACGCCGCGCGTCGACGTGGCTGTAGACCTGGGTCGTGGAAAGCGACGAGTGGCCGAGCAGCTCCTGGATGACCCGCAGGTCGGCTCCGCCTTCGAGCAGGTGGGTCGCGAAGGCGTGGCGGAGGCGGTGCGGGTGCCGCACGAGCCGACGAACCGTGCTCGTTTCGAGCCGCCGGCCGTGCGCGGACAGGAACACCGCGTCGGCGGCGCCCCGGGCGAGCGCCGGCCTCCCGTCCCGGAGGTAGCGGGAGAGCTGGTGCGCGGCCTCCTCGCCGAGCGGCACGACGCGCTCCTTGCCGCCCTTCCCGAGAACGTGGAGCGCCTCGCGCTCGAAGTCGACGTCGGCGAGGTCGAGCGCGACCGCCTCTGCGCTCCGGAGCCCGGCGGAGTAGAGGAGCTCGAGCAGCGCGCGGTTACGGAGCGCGAGCGGCGAGTCGCCTTCGACGAGCTCGACAAGCTCCTCGATCTCGGCGGCAGTCGGCGCGTCCGGGAGGCGGCGCGGCCGCCGAGGCGCGAGCGCGACGTCGGGAACCGCGGCCGCCCCGTACGTGAAGCGCAGCAGCGAGCGGATCGCCGCGAGGCGCCGCGAGATCGAGGATGCGGACAGCCGGTTTCGACCGCGACCGAGCTCGCCGACGTAGTCGGAGAGCACGCGCGCATCCACGCCGTCGAGCGTCCGGCCGCGATCGTCCAGCCAGCTCGAGAAGGCGCGGAGGTCGGAGCCGTACGCCCTCCTCGTCGCCACGGAGAGTCCGCCGTGCTCGAGAAAGCGGTCGATCGCCGCAACGGGTCTCATCGAGACCGAGGTTCGCCGCGCCGCACGGGTCGCCTGCCGGCAGGCAGGCTGTAGGTCGTGCCCGGGCGCCGATTCGACACCTGGGGAGCCTCGCCGGACGCTCCGCAGAGGCCGTCCGATCCTGCCGTTCGCAAGGCGAACCTGCGCCGGATCGTCGGCCTCTTCCGCCCCTACCGGCTCCGGCTCGGCGCAGTCTGCGCCCTCATCGTCGTCTCCGCGGGGATCGGCGTCGTCTCGCCGTTCCTCCTCCGTGAGGTGCTCGACGTCGCGATCCCCGATCAGAACGTGCAGCTGCTGACCGCCCTCGTCGCGGGCATGGTCGCGATCTCGATCGCGACGGGGGTCATCGGCGTCTACCAGACGCTGCTCTCGAACCAGGTCGGGCAGAGCGTCATGCACGACCTGCGGACGCGGGTGTACCGGCACCTCCAGCGCCTCTCGCTCGCCTTCTTCACCCGGACGCGCACCGGCGAGGTGCAGAGCCGCATCGCGAACGACATCGGCGGGATCGAGAACGTCGTCACCTCGACCGCCACCTCGGTGCTCTCGAACGTGACGACCGTGCTCGCGACGGTCGTCGCCATGTTCCTGCTCGACTGGCGGCTCGCCGTCTTTGCGCTCGCGCTCCTTCCGCTCTTCGTCTGGCTCACGAAACGGGTCGGCGCGGAGCGCAAGAAGGTGACGGCCGAGCGCCAGGTCTCGCTCGCGGACGTCTCCTCGATCGTGCAGGAGTCGCTCTCCGTCTCGGGGATCCTGCTCGGGAAGACGATGGGCCGCACGGACGACCTCGCCGAGCGCTTCGCCGGCGAGTCCAGACGGCTCGCCGACCTCGAGGTGCGAAGCCGCATGACCGGCCGCTGGGTGATGGCCTCGATCCAGATGACCTTCGCGATCATGCCGGCGCTCGTCTACTGGTTCGCCGGCTTCACGACGGCGCACGGGGCGGAGACGATCTCGATCGGGACGCTCGTCGCCTTCACGACCCTGCAGACGAGGCTCTTCTTCCCGCTCGGCGGCCTGCTCAACGTCCAGGTCGACGTGCAGAGCTCGCTCGCGCTCTTCGACCGGATCTTCGAGTACCTCGACCACCGCGTCGACATCGTCGAGGGCTCGCGCGCGCTCGAGAGTCCGCGCGGCGAGGTCGCGCTGGACTCCGTCTGGTTCCGCTACGACGACGCGGCCTGGACGCTGCAGGACGTGTCCTTCACGGTGCCGGCCGGGACGAAGACGGCTCTCGTCGGCGAGACGGGCTCCGGGAAGACGACGTCCGCCTACCTCGTGGCACGGCTGTACGACGCCAGCCAGGGGGCGGTCGCGATCGACGGGATCGACGTGCGCGACCTCACCTTCGAGGCGCTGACCTCGGCCGTCGGCGTCGTCTCTCAGGAGACGTACCTCTTCCACGCGACCGTCCGCGACAACCTCCGCTTCGCGAGGCCCGAGGCGACCGACGAGGAGATCGAGGACGCGGCCCGCGCGGCGCAGATCCACGAGCTCATCGCGACGCTCCCCGAGGGGTACGACACGGTCGTCGGCGAGCGCGGCTACCGGTTTTCCGGCGGCGAGAAGCAGCGCATGGCGATCGCCCGCACGATCCTTCGCAACCCGCCCGTCCTCGTCCTCGACGAGGCGACCTCGTCGCTCGACACGCAGACCGAGCGGCTCGTGCAGGAGGCGCTCGAGCGGCTCTCCGAGGGCCGCACCACGATCGCGATCGCCCACCGCCTCTCGACCGTTCGCGACGCGGATCAGATCGTCGTGCTCGACCGCGGCCGCGTGGTCGAGATCGGGACGTACGACGAGCTCCTCGCCCGCGGCGGTCGCTTCGCCGAGCTGGTGGCCGGCGACCGGCCCGTCGAGGCGGTCGCGGATCTCTCCTGAGGCGACGAGCCGAAGACGCGGCCGGCCGCTGGGCGTGCCGGGGCGGTGAGCACTCGCTCGTCGCGGCCGCGTGAGGCGTACGATGAGGCCGCTGTGTGGGAGAGGACGAAGGCGGCCCGGCCGTGATCGCGACCGTTTCCGACCGCGATGCGCTCGCGAAGCACGGGCTGGCCGTGCGCGGAACCGTCTACTGGCGTCCGACGACCTCGCAGCTCTATTCGCACGCCCTCGCCCGGGGCGACGCGCGGCTCGCCGAGGGCGGTCCGCTCGTCGTCGACACCGGGAGACACACCGGCCGCTCGCCGAAGGACAAGTTCGTCGTCCGCGAGCCCGGCTCCGAGTCGCGCATCTGGTGGGGGGACGTCAACGCGGAGATCTCGGAAGAGCGCTTCGACGGCCTGCGCGCGAAGGTCGCGGCACGGCTGGGCGAGGGCGACGTCTACGTCGTCGACTCCTTCGCCGGCGCCGATCCGGAGCACCGGATCTCCGTGCGCGTGATCTCGGAGAGCCCGTGGCACGCGCTCTTCGCGAAGACGCTCTTCATCGACCCGACCGAGGAGGAGCTCGCCGGGTTCGAGCCGCAGGCGCTCGTCCTGCACGCCCCCTCCGTCTCGGCCGTGCCGGAGGAGGACGGAACGCGCAGCGAGACGTTCATCTGCCTGCATCCCTCGCGGGCGGAGGTCGTCATCGGCGGGACGTACTACGCCGGCGAGATCAAGAAGTCGATCTTCACGGTCATGAACGACCGGCTCCCGCTCGAGGGCGTCTTCCCGATGCACTGCTCGGCGAACCTCGGGCCGAAGGACAAGGTCGCGATCTTCTTCGGTCTCTCCGGGACCGGCAAGACGACCCTCTCGGCCGACCCCGAGCGCCACCTCATCGGCGACGACGAGCACGGCTGGTCGGACCACGGCGTCTTCAACTTCGAGGGCGGCTGCTACGCGAAGGTGATTCGACTCTCGGCGGAGGCGGAGCCGCAGATCCACGCCACGACGCGGACGTACGGGACGGTGCTCGAGAACGTGATCGTCGACGAGCACGGCGTCCTCGACCTCGACGACGACTCGAAGACGGAGAACACCCGCGCCGCCTACAAGCTCGAGCAGATCGCGAACGCGCTCCCCGAGAAGCGGGCCGGGCATCCGAGCGCGGTCGTCTTCCTCACCGCCGACGCCTTCGGGATCCTGCCGCCGCTCGCGCGGCTCAGTCGCGAGCAGGCGATGTACTGGTTCCTCTCCGGCTTCACCGCGAAGCTCGCCGGCACCGAGATCGGCGTCACCGAGCCGCAGCCGACCTTCTCGGCGTGCTTCGGCGCGCCGTTCCTCCCCCAGCCGCCGGCCGTGTACGCGCACCTGCTGGGCGAGAAGCTCGACCACCATCCGCACGTCAACGTCTGGCTCGTGAACACCGGCTGGACGGGCGGGCCGTTCGGCGAGGGCAGCCGAATGCCGATCAAGGCGACGCGCCGGCTCCTGAACGCCGCGCTCACCGGCGAGCTCGACGGTGTCGAGTACCGGGTGGATCGCGTGTTCGGCCTGGAGGTGCCGGTCGAGGTGCACGGCGTGGACTCGAAGCTCCTCGACCCACGCTCGACCTGGGCGGACCCGGAGGCGTACGACGCCAAGGCGCGCGAGCTCGCGCAGATGTTCGTCGACAACTTCGTCCGCTTCCCGGACGTCGCTCCGGCCGTCGCCGCCGCCGGCCCCAGCCCCTCGTAGCCCGCCGAGCTTAGAGCGTGCAGCGGCTTGAGGGTTCTTTGAGCGCAGGATCTCACGCTGGCGTAGGTTGGGTTCGCAGAGGCATCGCTTTCCGAGGGGAGGTTGCGAGATGCACCTAAATGGAAACACGACCCGTCTGGGGCGTGATGTCGCTTGGAGCACGCGGGTCGCTCTTTTCGTCGGCATCGCGCTGCTTGCGCTGACGGCTGCGATTCCGGCAGCAGAAAGCGCGGCGGGAGCCAGCTTCCGCGTCACGGCTCTCGGGGATCTCTCGCCGAGCCCGAATGGCTCGTTCCCGGAGAGGTTCACGCGGGTCGGCGACCGTCAGTTCTTCCGTGCGGACGACGCCATCCACGGTGTCGAGCTCTGGGTGACCGACGGCACGCCGGAGGGCACGAGGCTGGTCGAGGACATCAACCCCGGAACGGGGTCGTCGTATCCCGGCAGCTTCTACTTCGGAACGATGGTCGGAAGCGGGAGCCGGCTGTTCTTCTTCGCCAACGACGGCGTCCACGGGGAAGAGCTCTGGGTGAGCGACGGAACCGCCGACGGGACGGCGATGGTTCGCGACGCGGCGCCCGGGCCGCAAGGCTCGGTGCCCGCACAACTGGTGCCCTTCAAGGACGGGGTGATGTTCGCAATGTACGCGCCCGCCACCGGGGAGACCGGTCTCTGGCGCAGCGACGGCACGGAAGCGGGCACGGTGCTGGTCAAGGCGATCAGCGCGGGCGGTCTCGCCGCGGTAGGTGACGCCGTCTTCTTCAGCGGCGACGATGGCGTCCACGGACGAGAGCTGTGGGCGACGGACGGCACGACCGGAGGAACCAGGATGGTGAAGGACATCCAGCCTCCGTTCGACATCTACAAGGGAGACAGCAACCCGAGCTTGCTCACCGACGTGAACGGAAGGCTCTTCTTCACCGCAGACGACCGGACGCACGGGAACGAGCTCTGGATGAGTGATGGCACCGAGGCCGGGACGGTCCGGCTGAGCGACATCTGGCCCGGCTCGACGCGTACGCCCATTGAAAAGCTGACCGACGTCGGAGGAACGCTCTACTTCGTGGCCTACCGACCGACCTACGGGGAATCGATCTGGAAGAGCGACGGTACCGAGGCGGGGACTATGTTCGTATGGGACGGCGACGCCCCTGCGTGGTCGCTCGGGCTCGATCAGCTGACCGGCCTTGGCGACACCCTCCTCTTCCGTTATGTCTACGACCCGTCGGGTCCGGAGCTGTGGAGGAGTGACGGAACCGAGTCGGGTACTTCTCGCGTGGCGGACATCAACGCCTCGTGGGGGTCCTTCCCCGAGTGGCTGACCGTTGTCGGGCCGACGCTCTACTTCCAGGCGAACGACGGTGTCCACGGACGGGAGCTTTGGGCGACGGACGGCACGGAAGCCGGGACGGTGCTCGTGGCCGATCTCAATCCCGGCGCGGGCGAGTCGGCGCCCGTCTGGCTCTCGGGCGACTCGGAGTCCGTGTTCTTCGGCGCCACCGACGGGACGCACGGATGGGAGCCGTACAAGGTCGCACGTCGGGTCGACACTGCGCCTCCGACGCTGGTCGTGCCGTCCGAGGTTACGGTCGACGCAACGAGCCCGGAAGGCGCCGTCGTCGTCTACTCGGTCTCGGCGAGCGACAACGTCGACCCGAACCCGACGGTGAGCTGTGCTCCCCCCTCGGGGAGTACCTTCCCGATCGGAGACACGACCGTCTCCTGCACGGCGACGGACGAGGCGGGGAACACCTCGGCGCCGGGAACCTTCACCGTGCACGTGAAGGGTGCCGAGGAACAGGTCGCCGACGTGATCGCCGTCGTTGACGGCTATCAGCTCGGGAAGCTGGGCTCGAGTCTGCACGACAAGCTCGTCACGGTGCAGCGGTTCCTCGCGGCTGGCAAGCCGCAACAGGCCATGGAGAACCTCGCGTCGTTCATCTCCCAGGTCGACGCTCAACGCGGAAAAGGGCTGACGCCGTCACAGGCAGACGCACTCACGTCGGCTGCGCAGCGGATCACCAACGTGATCGGCGCGTAGACCGCCGGCCCACGAGCAGAGGGAGGCGAGCACCGCGCGGAGGCTGCGGTGCTCGTCGCTCGTCGGCATCAGGCCGAGCTTCCCGAAGATCGAGTTCATGTGCGTCTCGAACGTCTGCGGGCTGACGACGAGCTTGTCGCACTCTTGTTCGAAAGCCCCTGCGCCATGGGTTGAGCACGACATCCCGTACACGGTCGCCCAGGCTGACCTGCAAGCACCCCGACCACGCCTTGCTATCGACGTCCTGAATTTTGAAGCAGAGGGGTTGATTGAAACGATACGCACAACTATGTAGGGTCGGGTGGCCCTCGGGGAGGTGGGTGCGCGTCTGAAAGGGTCGAGCAGCCGCGTGAGTCTTGAGAGGTTCTTGAGAACGGGTCGCCGCTATCAGCTCAAATCATCCAGCTGAGATAGCTCGTGAGGGAGGGAACGAGATGAGGAGCACGAGATTTGGTGTTGCAGTGTCGGCGCTAGTCGTTCTGGCGGCGATGTCATCGGCTGTCGCAAAGGGGACTTTCGCAGATGCGAACGGCCGCATCGCTTTCACGATGCGCACAACGACCACGGAGTTCGACGTCTACACAATGAAACCGGATGGCACCGGCCTCGTCCAGGTGACCAGCGATCCGGGCAGGGACTTCAATCCGCGCTGGTCACCAGACGGGAAGCGGATCGCTTTCTCGAGCAACCGCGACGGCGACTTCGACATCTACACGGCGAAGGCGGACGGCACCGATGTCGTCCGAATTACGGGGTCGCCGACGGACTCGGTGGCCGACGTCACGCCATCGTGGACAGCAGATGGCAACGAGATTGTGTTCCAGCACTCCTTCGGGCTGGGATCCGCAGAGATCTGGATCACACGGGCGGACGGGACTGGCAGCGCGGCGAAGCTGGCGGACGGGTTCGTCCCGGGGACGTCGTCGCGAGGCCGCAAGGTCGTCTACACGGGTCGGTCCGACAACGACCTGCACCTGCTGAACCTCGGAGACGGGACGACACAGACGATGACAGGCACTGCGTTCGACGCCGAGCCGAACTGGTCCCCGACCGGCAACGACCTGGTCTTCTCCGGTGCAGCGAGTGCCACGGACGAGTTCTTCGAGACGTACGTGATGCACGCGGACGGCAGCCAGCTGGTCGGTCCGATCACGGACTTCGACGATGATCTCGACCTTCAGGCAGGGTCGCCCGTGTGGTCCCCCGACGGCTCGCTCATTGCGATTGCGGTATGTGACTTCCCGGGCGGTGTCCAGAACACCTGCTCGATCCAGACGATGAAGCCCGACGGCTCGAGCCTGACGAGAATCACGATTCAAGGCGCGCTCGCCGTCATCGGTGGACGCATCGACTGGCAGCCGATCACGAAGTAGAGCTACGAGCGCAGGTACGCGAGCACCGCCAGCACGCGGCGGTGCTCGTCCGGCGCGGGCATGAGCCCGAGCTTCCAGAAGATCGAGTTGACGTGCGTCTCGACCGTCTTCGGGCTCACGACGAGCTTCTCGCAGATTCCCTTGTTCGAGAGCCCCTGCGCCATCAGCTCGAGCACCTCGCGCTCGCGCGGGGTCAGCTCCTCGAGCGGGTCGTCGCCGCGCCGCCTGCCGACGAGCTGGCCGATCACCGCTGGGTCGATGGCCGTCCCCCCGCGCCCGACCCGGCGGACGGACTCGAGGAAGTCGTCGATCTCGAGGATGCGGTCTTTGAGCAGGTAGCCGAACCCCTCCGGCCGCTCGCTGAAGAGCTGCAGCGCGTGCGCGGCCTCGATCACCTGCGAGAGGATGAGCACGGCGACGTCCGGCTGGGTCTCGCGGATCTCGACCGCCGCCCGCGCGCCCTCGTCCGTGTGCGTCGGCGGCATCCGGACGTCCACGATCGCGACGTCGGGCTTGAAGCGCCGCACGGCCTGCCGCAGCTCGTCGGCGTCTGCCGCCTGCGCGACGACCTCGAACCCTCCGTCGGCCAGCACGCGCGCAAGCCCCTCCCGGAGGAGCACGGAGTCGTCCGCGATCACGACCCGCACGGAATCTCTCCGACGACGAGCGTTCCCGAGTCGGGTGCGCTCTGGATCACGAGCCTGCCGCCAAGCGCCTCTACGCGGTCTGCGAGGCCGCGCAGCCCCGTGCCGTTCCGCGCCGTTGCCCCGCCCACGCCGTCGTCCTGCACCTCGACGACGAGCACGCCGTTCCTGCTCGCGGCGCGGATCGACGCCCTCGTCGCGCGTGCGTGCTTGACGACGTTGGCAAGGCTCTCCGACGCGACGAAGTAGGCAGCACCCTCGACCTCCGGCGCGAACCGCTCCGGCGTGGATTCCACCGCGACGGGGATCGGCGAGCGGCCGGCGAGCGCCTCCAGGGCCGTGCCGAGCCCGCCCTGGACGAGGACGCCCGGGTGGATCCCCTGGGCCAGCTCGCGGAGCTCGTCGACCGCGACCTGGAGCTCGTCCGCGGCGGACGAGAGCAGGTTCTCGAGCTCCGGGTCGATGTCGTCACCGAGCCGACGCTGGGCGCTGCGGAGCTCGAGCGCGAGCGCGACCAGGCGCTGCTGCGCGCCGTCGTGGATGTCTCGCTCGATCCGGCGGCGCTCCTCGTCCGCGGCCGCGACGATGCGCGCGCGCGACTCCTTCACCGTCTCGAGCTGGACACTCACCTCCGCGTGGAGGCGCGCGTTCTGGAGCGCGAGCCGCGCTGCTGCGGCGACACCCTCCACGAGCTTGGGCTCCTCGCGCAGGGTGGGGTCGTGGACGAGCACCGCGAGCGGCTCTCCTTCCTGGTCGAGCCGCGTCACCGCACGCGTCGCCCCGTCCTCGGGCACCGCGAGCACGGCCCCCTGGGAGTCGACGAACTCGCCTCGCTCGGGAAGCCAGAACGCGACCTCGAGCGTAGGATCCTCGAGCGCGCGTGCCAGCTCGTCGCGGAGCTCCCCCGGCGAGCTCCGCTCGAGGTGAACCACGAGCTCCCCGACGTGGACGCGCGCGAGGCGGGCGCGAAGAAGTCCGGCCAGGAGCGCGAGGGGTAGAGCCGCGAGCCCGAGGACCTGCCACCAGTAGAGGTCGTAGACGATGTCCGGCACGGGCCGGGCGAAGGTGAGGATGCCCTCGAGCACGGCCCGGAGCGCGATCACGACCGCGGCCAGCAGGAGCGGTGCCAAGATGCGGCGGGCGCGTGGAGAGGCGAGCGCGAGCTTCCGGACGATCAGCGCCACGAACAGCGCGGCGAGCACGCCGTACGCCGTGACCGTGAAGACGTCTTGGAGCGTCGTCACCACGTCGGGGTCTCCCGAGACGAGGAGGAGGCTCTCTCGAGGGCTGGGATCGAAGTACCGGATCGGCCGGGTTCCGTCGTAGAAGAGCAGCATCAGGAACGGGAAGGCGAGCGCGACCGCGTATGCGACCCCGAGGAAGGCTCTCTCGAACCGATCCTTCACCCTCCCGAACGGGTACGCGAGGGCGACGTGCGCGACGAGCACGTAGCCGAGCTCGCCGAGCAGGAAGAAGACGGTGAAGGCGAGCGCGTCGTGGCTGTAGCGGAACTGGCGGGCGAGGAGCGCGAGGCAGGTGGCGACCATGAGCGGCCCGAGCCGGTTCTCCGGCCGCCGTCTCCACGCGACCAGGCCGGCCAGGAGGAACGCCCACCCGGCCACGACGCCCGCAAGCGCCCGGGCCTGCGTCGTCAGCGGCTCGGGAAGGTTGTCGACCTGGATCCGGTAGGCGACGAGGCCGAGCGCGATTCCCGCGATCGCGATCAGGGCCTGCGCGATCCGCACGGTGGGCACATGCGCATCGTCACACGGTCGCGCCGAACAGTCCACCGGGCGCGCACCGGGACCGCCTCGGGGTACGCCCTGAGGTGATCCGGTTGCGCCCCGAGAAGAAGATCCGGGGCGCGACCGAAAGAAGATCAGGATTCTTTCGAAGAATTTACGTTCGAAAAGATCGAGATTTGGCGCATGGAAATCACGCGCCGGATTTTCCCGAGGATACGGAGAGCCGAGGCGGTCGGCTCGGATGCGTCCCGGCGCGCTCGACCCGGAAGGGGGGAAACGATGCGCCGGATCACGCGCTGGCACCGCACGCTCGTGGTGCTCGCGGTCTCGCTGCTCGCGCTCGCCGCCCCGCTCGCCGCGTACGCGGACGGCGGCCCGATGAGCGGGTAGCGTGCCGATTCACCGCGAACGGGGAGGGCCCGCGCGCAGCGGGCCCTCGCCCTATGCGGGTACGTCCAGGTCGACGAGAGCCCGGGCGCTGGACGCTCCTACGGCGTTGCCCTTCCGCTCGAAGAGCTCGATCGCCTCCTCGATCGCTCGCTGCGTCTCGCTCGCGAGATCCATGCTCCGCAGGACCTCGGCAAGGGCGAGTCGCGCGGCGGCGATCTGATTCAGTCCGTCGGTTCCGTCCGCGAGGCGCACGGTCTCCTCGGCGCGATCGCGCGCCTCGTCGAGGAGGCCTCGGCGGGCCAAGACCCTCGCTTCGACCGGTCCGAGCACGAGCTGGACGCTTCGATCGTCGCGTGCGGCATTGGCGCTTGACATCCCCATCCAGTGCTCGGCCTCGTCGATCTTCCCCTGGCCGACCAGGGTTTCGGCGAGCTTGGCGGCCCTGACGGCGAGATGGCTCCGATCACCCATCCGTTCGAGGAACTCGCACTGCTCGCGAAGCGTCCGTTCCGCGGCAGGGAGATCCTCGGCCAGGACCTCGATGTCTGCCCGGACGGTTCCGCAGTGGATGACGGCAGTGGCCGGGGCGCCGAGCTCGGCGCAGATGTGCTCCGCCTCGGCCACGAGCTCGCGCGCCTGAACGAAGCGCCCTACCTGCGCATGCAACCCGGCGAGGTAGGGAGTCACGGCGGCGCGGCCGAAGTAACCGACCGCGTCGTCGGCGAGCAGCTCCGTACATCGCTCGATCCCTTCGCCGACCGGAGTCGGCCCCCAGTAGGTCGCGGCCGCGATCTGCTGCATGCACGTCGAGGGCGGGAACGCCGAGCTGCGGTAGTGGCGCAGGGCGCGCTCCTCCGCTTCCCTCCAGGCGGCGTGGTCGCCGTAGATGCCGCCGCGGACGTAGCCGATCAGAAGCCACGCTCGAGCCAGCGACCGGTCGTCACCAAGGGCTTCGAGGATCGGAATCGCGCTCTCGGCCGTCCTCAGCAGCTCTCGCGCGGCCCCGTCGGGCTCGGCGAGAAGGCGTGCGTAGGCGGCTTCCATTCGGGCGCGGAGCTCGATCCGTCGAGACCCCGAGCGCAACGCACCGGTGACGGCGTCGTCGAAGCTCCTGCGTGCGGCCTCGCCGTCACCGGAGGCGTTCTGAGCGATGCCGAGCTCGCACATGAGCTCGTATCGCCCCTCGTCCCCGGCCGGAAGCAGAGCCGTCGCGCGGCCGAGAAGGGCGACCGTGGCCGGCATGTCCCCCCGTTTGAGGGTCGTGAACCCTGCCGCTCCGAGCCGCCGCCCCGCATCGCCGGCAAGGCTCTCCACGCGCCGGTCCGACTCGCCGAGGGCGGTTCGCAGCCGGTACGCCTGCTCCAGGTGGTAGCCGACGAGCTCGTCGAGCTCGGGCAGCGCGGCGTACGCCGCGTCCAGCCGATCGGCAAAGCGCTCGTGCAGCTCCGCCCGCAGCCGCTTGGGCGCGGCACGGTACACCGCCTCCTGGACGAGGACGTGCCGGTAGGCGAACGAGCCGTCGTGCCCTCGCAGGAAGCCGCGGTCGGCGAGCGTGCGCAGGTGGGTCTCCGCCGTCGGCACCGCGTCGGGCTCGAGCAGTGCCGCGACGTCGTCGGCCGAGAACTCCTTCCCGACGACGGCACCTCGCTCGAGCACGGCGCGCTGGCCGGGGCCGAGGCGATCGAGGCGCGCGGCGAGGAGCGCCTGCACCGTCTCCGGCAGCGGGCGCTCGACCAAGCCGCCCTCCAGCGCGAGCGCGAGGAGCTCCTCGAGGAAGAAGGGGTTGCCCTCCGCCGCCTCGACGATCCGGTCCCGCTGGTCGGCGTCCAGAGTCGAGCCTCCAAGCCGGTCCAGGAGCACGACCATCTCCCCACGGGAGAGCCCTTCGAGCGCGATCCTCTCCGCGTTCTCGCGCCCCTCGAGGAAGGCCGGCCGTTCCTCGAGGAGCTCGTCGCGGGCGGCGCACAGCACGAGGATCGGCCCGTGACCGCGGTCGGCCATGCCTTCCACGAGCTCAAGGAAGGTCGGCTCGGCCCAGTGCACGTCGTCGAGGGCGAGGACGAGCGGCTTCTCGCGCGCGAGCGCCTCGCAGAGCCGGCGGAAGAGCAGCGCGATCTCGGGGGCTGGAGGGGGTGTCTCGGCCTCGAGGGCGGAGAGCACGGCGTCGCGCTCGTCGCTCGGCGGGGCCTGACGGGCGGCCTCGCGGAGGGGCCAGTACGTAATGCCGTCGCCGTACGACAGGCAGCGGCCCGAGAGCGTCCGCACGTCTCGCGCGCGCCGCGTGAGCTCCTCGGCGAGCCGGGACTTGCCGACCCCGGGCGGACCCGTCACGACTGCGAGCCGAGCGTGTGAGCCGTCGACCGCCCGCCTGAGCGACGTGCGCAGCGCGGCGAGCTCGCGCTTGCGGCCCACCAGCCGAGCGTCGAGGCGGCGCGTGAAGGCCGGAGCGTCGGCTGCGAGCTCGACCAGCACCAACGTCTCGCCGCGCGTCTCGAGCCGGGCGGCATGGTCGATTCGGCCGGCGGCTGCAGCGCTGAGCACGATCTCGCCGTCGGCGGCGGCCTGCCGAAGCGCCGCAGCTCCGCGAACGGGAGGGCCTGATGCGCTGCGCTCGGCCGCGACCACCTCGCCGACCTCGATCGCCGCCACGAAGCGGAGGCTCTCGATAGCGGCGACGGCGGCGCGCGACTCCGCTGCTGCACGAGCCGCCCGGAGCGGGTCGTCCTCGTGCGCGACGGGCACGCCGAACACGGCTGTGACCGAGCCGTCGGGCAGTCGCTCCGCGATGCCGCCGTGGCGGGTCACGGCGGCGACGATCGCCGACGCGGCCCTGTCGAGATCGCGCTCCTCGGCCTCCAGGTCGGCGCTCCCGCCTGTCTCGAGCCCGACAGAGAGGATCGCGGCCAGCTTCCGCGTCCGGATCGCCGCGACCGGGGCCGCGCTTGCCGGCAGGAGCGATTCGTCCTGCCGCAGGATCGCGGCCTCAAGATGCCTGAGCTCGGGGCCGGGGTCGATCCCCAGCTCCTCGACGAGCGTCTCGCGCGCCGCTCGGTAGGCCGCGAGCGCGTCGGACTGTCGCCCTGCCAGGTAGAGGGCGCGCATGAGCAGCGCCCGCGGACGCTCGCGGAGCGGCTGCGCCTCGACGAGCGCCTCGATCTCGGGGATCAGCTCGGCGTGCCGCCCGAGCCCGAGGTCGGCGTCGATCCGGTCCTCGAGCGCGGCGAAGCGGAGGTCGTCCAGGCGCGCGATCTCCTGCTGCGCGAAGGGCTCGTACGCGAAGTCGGCGAGCGCGGGGCCGCGCCAGAGCGCGAGGGCCTCGCGGAGCGTGGCCGTCGCAGCGGCGGGATTGCCCGCGCGCAGCTCGTCGTGCCCCTCGGTCGCGAGACGGGTGAAGCGGTGGACGTCGACCGCGTCGGGCGCGAGCTGAAGGACGTACCCCGGGCCCTGCCGCACGATCGCCTCGCCCAGCGCCTTGCGGAGCTGGGAGACGTACACCTGCACGGCGTGCTGGGCGCTCTCCGGAGGCGTCCCGGGCCAGAGCTCCTCGACGAGCCGGTCGGCCGAAACGACCCGACCGACGTCGAGCGCAAGGAGCGCCAGCAGCGCGCGCGGCTTCGGCCCGCCGAGCCCGAGATCCACAGCTCCTCTCGCCGCCTCGAGAGGCCCGAGGAGTCGAAGCTCGATTGCCAGTGGAGCTCGCCGTCCTTTGCCCATTGCGCTCCTTGCCGCAGCCCGCCTGGGCGACAGCGTCTCATGTCGAGCGGAAGAACGCCATCCCGCGCGAGGACGGCATTGAGCCGTTCTTGAGCGGGCTCCGCGAACGTGGAACCGTGAATCGCGACGGAAGGAGCCTCCGATGAGCGCCCTCGTCCTCGTCGATGTCTCGGGGTCGGTCGCTGGGAAGCGGCGCGGCGTCCGGCTCGACATCTTCCCCGGAGGGGTGACGCCGGCCGTCTTCCCCGCCGGCACCCCGTTCTGGGTCGGCTACGGGTTCGCGCCCGACGCTGCCCTGGCGCCGCCTGCCGACTCGCTCGAGGACAACGGGATCCGCTTCGAGCTCGACGTGGACGGCCGCGGCGTCGACATGCGGGCCGACCTGACGCGTGTCGACGACGCGCTGGTGCGCAAGACCGTGATCGCGGAGTTCCCGGCAGGGCTTCCGGCCGGCTGGCACGAGCTCGCGGGACGCTGGTTCGACGGGGGGAAGCTGATCCTGTCGAGCCGCGCGAGCGTCGAGTTCGTCGAGCCGTGAGGCACGTGCGCCTCTCTGACCACGTCGACCTCGCGCGGGCAGCCGGGTCTTGATGAAGACCTCTTAACGGGTGCTCTTACCCGACCTTCACAGTCCCCTGGCTATAACAGGCGCGTGGCGTTGCGGGGAGTGAGGGTCATTGCCGTCGCCGTCTCGGCGCTCGTGCTCGTGGGCGCGCTCGCGGCCGCGAGCGTGGCGTCTCCGACGAGCTCGTCGCTGCGAGCCGACTCCTCGCTGTATGCCGGCGCGCTGACCTCTTCCCCGTCGGCATCGCTCGACGCGATGCGGCTTCGGGCCGCGCCGATCACGTGGCGGGGCGGCCCCATTACGACCTCGACGGGAGAGACCGTGACCGTGCGTGTCTCCGATTCCGTGCCCGCCGACGTGGCGACGCCCGAGGGGTGGGCCGAGTTCTTCGCGGGCCTCACCCACGGTCCCGAACTCTCGCTGCTGACCGCGTACATCGCGACCTTCGAGGAGGTGCAGGACGTCTGCGGTGAGCGCGCACTCGGGTGCTACGGGAACGACCAGCTGTTCGTCCCGGCGGAGATACCGTCCCCCGACACGACGGTCGAAGAGGTCGTTCGCCACGAGTACGGACATCACGTCGCGTTCCATCGCACGAACGCGCCCTGGGTCGCCGTCGACTGGGGCCCCAAGCGGTGGGCGAGCGTGGCCGACGTGTGCGCTCGCGCCACCCGGAAGGAGGCCTTTCCCGGTGACGAGGGTCTGAACTACGCGCTGAACCCTGGCGAGGCCTGGGCCGAGGTGTACCGGCTCATGGACGAGCGCAAAGCCGGAATCGCGACCGCATCGTGGCCGATCATCGATCTCAGCTTCTACCCGAGCGAGATCGGTCTCCAGGCGGCCGAGCGCGACGTGCTCCAGCCCTGGACGGCTTCGACGCGAAGCATCTACTCGCGCTCGTTCGCCAAGGGCTCGAAAAAGGCGTGGTGGATCCGGCTGGCGACGACGCTCGACGGCGAGTTCCAGATCTCCGCGACGGTGCCGAGGGGAAGCAACCCCGAGGTCGCGCTCGTCGGAGCCGATCGCAAGAGTGTCGTGAAGCGCGCGCAGTGGATCGGCCAGCGCGTGAAGCGTCTGGAAGGCTCGGTCTGCGGCCAGCGCGCCCAGTTCCTGCGCATCACCCCGCGGGGGGCTGCGGGGAGCGTCCGGGTCTCGGTCGCTCTGCCTTGACGGAGACCTCGCGGGCGTCGCTCGCTCGAGGGGGGGCATCCGCGTGACCCTCGTCGGGGGCTGACCGTTCCCCGCGAGGCGCGGAGATCGATCAGGTAGCGTCCGCGCCATGCACGACGTCGTCGTGGTCGGGGCCGGGTGCGCGGGCATGCGTGCCGCCATCGAGGCCTTCGACGCGGGTGCGGACGTCGGCGTCGTCTCCAAGCTCCACCCGACTCGAAGCCACTCTGGAGCTGCAGAGGGCGGCATCAACGCGGCGCTCGGGAACACCGCCGAGGACAGCCCCGAGAAGCACGCGTTCGACACCGTCAAGGGGTCGGACTACCTCGGCGACCAGGACGCGATCGAGATCTTCGCCGCCGAGGCGCCCGGCGACATCTACCAGCTCGAGCACTGGGGCTGCGTGTTCTCGCGCAACGACGAGGGGAAGCTCGCGCAGCGTCCCTTCGGCGCCGCGGGCTCGCCCCGGACCGTGTTCTCGGCCGACATCACCGGCCACGTCCTCGTCCATGTGCTGTACGAGCAGCTGATGAAGCGCATGGCGCAGGGGCCGCTGCGCGTGTACGAGGAGTACTTCGCGTGGCGCCTCGTCATCGAGGACGGACGCTGCGTCGGGGTCATCTGCTGGGACCTCGTCCACGGAGGACTGAAGCTCGTCACCGGCCGCTCGATCGTGCTCGCCACCGGCGGGGCGGGACGCCTGTACCGGGCGACCACGAACGCGTACGCGTGCACCGGCGACGGGATGGCAATGGCGCTCCGCGCGGGGCTGCCCCTGAAGGACATGGAGTTCATGCAGTTCCATCCCACGACGCTCTACCCCAGCGGCGTCCTGATCACCGAGGGCTGCCGCGGCGAGGGCGGCTACCTCATCAACCGCGACGGCGAGCGCTTCATGGCGAAGTACGCGCCGAACGCGCTCGAGCTCGCCTCGCGCGACGTCGTCTCCCGCTCCGAGACGAAGGAGATCGAGGCCGGGCGGGGCGTCAACGGCTCGGTGCTCCTCGATCTCCGCCATCTCGGGGCCGAGAAGATCCTGACCCGCCTTCCGGGCTCGCGCGAGCTCGCGATGACGTTCGCCGGGGTCGACCCCATCTACGACCCGATCCCCGTCCGGCCGGGGGCCCACTACCACATGGGCGGGGTCTCGACGGACAACTGGGGCGCGACCGAGGTGGAGGGGCTGTACGCGGCCGGGGAGGTCGCGTGCGTCTCCGTCCACGGCGCGAACCGGCTCGGCGGGAACTCGCTCATGGAGACGATCACCTTTGGCCGCCGGGCCGGGAAGGCCGCCGCAGAGCACGCCCTGACGACCTCGACCGGGGAGCCGTCCGGCGCCGCCCTCGCCGACGCGAAGCGCGACCTCGACGCGCTGCTCGCGCGCACGGACGGCGAGCGCCCGTGGAAGATCCGCGACGAGCTCGGCTCGACGATGCTCGAGAACTACGGCGTCTTCCGCTACCCCGACCGCATGGAGAAGCAGCTCGAGATCCTCGCCGACCTGCGTGCGCGGTACGAGAACGTCGTCGTCGAGGACAAGGGCGACGTGTTCAACAGCGACCTCACGCAGGCGATCGAGCTCGGATACCTGCTCGATCTCGCGTGGACGATGGTGAACGCGGGCCTCGCCCGGAAGGAGAGCCGAGGTGCGCACTCCCGCCCGTCGGACTACCCCGAGCGGGACGACGAGAACTTCCTGAAGCACTCCATCACGCGCTGGGTCGATGATCGGCCCGAGCTGTCGTACGAGGAGGTCCGCATGACGAAGTGGCAGCCCGAGGTCAGGTCGTACTGATGAAGGTCGCGCTCAAGATCTGGCGCTACGACGCGACGAAAGGAGAGCGGGCGCTCCGCGACTACGAGTTCGACGCGCCCGACGAGGCGACGCTCCTCGACTGCCTCGACATCGTCAAGGACCGGCTCGACGGGTCGCTCGCGTACCGCAAGAGCTGCCGGATGATGATCTGCGGCTCCTGCGGGATGCGCATGGACGGCGGCGCCGTGCTCGCCTGCAAGACGAGGATGTACGAGATCGCGCAGTCCGGGCACGTCCCCGTGATCTCCGCGATGGGGAACCTCCCGATCGTCAAGGACCTCGTCGTCGACATGGAGCCGTTCTGGGGGAAGATCCGTGCCGTGGAGCCGTGGCTCGAGCCCGGCTACTCCGATCCCGGCGAGAAGGAGCACCTCGTCTCGCAGGAGCGGATGGACGTGATTCACAAGGAGTCGCTCTGCGTCATGTGCGGCTGCTGCGTCTCCGAGTGCAACTCGCTCGAGGCCGACCCCGACTTCCTCGGGCCGGCCGCGCTCGCCAAGGGCATGCGCTTCGTCGGTGATCCCCGCGACCGCGCGACCGTCGAGCGCCTGCAGGCGTACTCCGGCGAGCACGGGATCTGGGACTGCACGCGCTGCTACTTCTGCCAGGAGCGCTGCCCGAAGGGCGTCGACCCGCGCGATGCCATCGCCAAGCTCGGCGCCGAGGCGATGCGGCAGGGCATCGACTCGGACATGGGGGCGAGGCACGCCAAGTGGTTCGTCACCTCGGCGAAGAGCACGGGCTGGCTGCGGGAGACCGAGCTCGTGCCGAAGACGCAGGGCGTCGTCAGGTCGCTCAAGGACGTCGGGTTCGCGATGGGGCTCCTGCGGCACGGGAAGGTGCCGTCGCCCTTCCCGCCGCACGTCGCGAAGGACGTCGACGAGGCACGCGCGCTCTACGACCTCGTGAAGCACGACGGCGAAGAGGGTGCCGCGGGGATCGTCCAGACGGAGAAGGCGCTCTCGCGGCTCGAGCACCACGAGGGCGGCTACGAGGAGGCGGCGGCACGTGGGCCGTATGGCCCGGGCTCGTTTCCGAAGCCCTATCTACCAGGCGAGAACGAGGAGGCTGCGTCGTGAGAAGAGTGGCGTACTACAAGGGCTGCCTGGCGTCGCTCTCGGCGAAGGAGCTCGACACCTCGACCCAGGCGCTCGCGCCGAAGGTGGGCCTCGAGCTCGTCGAGCTCGAGGCGGTCACGTGTTGCGGCGCCGGCGACATCCACGAGGCCGAGCCCGACTACTACCTCCACCTGAACGCGCGCATCCTCGCCCACGCCGAGGCCACCGGGGCGGACACGCTCATGACCGTCTGCAACGTCTGCACGCTCAACCTCCGGCAGGCGAACCACGCGCTCAAAGGCGACCCCACGCTGCTCGAGCGGGTGAACACGAACCTCCAGTCGGTCGGCGTGCCGGCGTACTCGGGCGGCGTCGAGGTCATGCACTTCCTCTGGCTCATCTCGGCGGGAGAGGGGTACGAGCTGCTCCAGCAGGCCGCGCACAAGGGGCTCAAGGGCCTCAAGGTCGCCCCCTTCTACGGCTGCCAGATCCTGCGCCCGTCGAAGCTCCTCGGCTTCGAGGATCCCGACAAGCCCGAGTCGCTCGAGCGGATCATCGCGGCCTGCGGCGGCGAGGCGGTCGACTACCCGGCGAAGATCAAGTGCTGCGGGTTCCCGATCATCCAGGCGCGTGAGGACGTGGCCCTCGCCGAGCTCATCCAGCCGATCGAGCAGGCGAAGGAGGCCGGCGCCGACGCGATGGTGACCCCGTGCCCGCTCTGCCACCTCTCCCTCGACGCCTGGCAGTCGAAGCTCCGCAAGCAGACCGGCAAGGACTTCCAGATGCCGGTGCTCCACCTCGCGCAGCTCGTCGGGGTGGCCGCCGGGCTCGACGCCTCGGAGCTGAAGTTCAAGCGCCACGTCGTCTCGGTCGCGCCGGTGACCGAGAGGCTCGCCGTCTAGGGTGCGAGGGAAGGCGCCGGGCGGCGCTCCCTGCTCGCGCGTCCCGCAACGGCCGCAGCCGCCCACAGCCCGAGGGCGATGAGGATCCATCCGGCGAGCTCCAGGCCTTGCTTCCCCACGATGCTGAGCTCGTAGGCGACGTCGCCACGGCCGAGGTTCGCGAACCCGATCTTCGTCAAGAGCTTGTCGTTGATGTCCCCACCCCACAGCGAGACGGTGAGGAGCCCGAGACCGGCGAGAGCGCTGATACTCGCAGCACGCGGTATCTCGAGCGTTGTCCCGATCAGCAGCGTGGCCGCGATCCCGACGGTGGCCATGGTGATCTTCCCGGAGGCCTGCGATTGATCGACTCCTACGTGAAGGGCGTCATCGAGTGCGACGAGGACGAGCACGACTGTCAGCGCCGCGGCTCTACGCCGGACCCGCGTCGCGCGGAACGAGAGCACCGCGGCACCCGCTGCGGCACACAGGATCGCCCCTGTCGACACGATGTCCGGGATGCTGTTGTTGCGGTCGAGGTCGACGAGCGAGTCGTAGGAGTGGAACCCGAGGGCCGCGACGAGGTCGGCCGTCGATTGCGCTGCGAGCAACGCCAGACCCGCCGCCAGTCCGACGCGGACGATCCTGAGCGCGACGACGCTCTCGGCCACAGCCACCTCTCCCCTCGTACTCGACGCCGCCTACAGACTAGTCGCTCCTCCCGTCTCGGGCCTTCCCGGCCTCGCTGGCCTCGGCGCCGGGCATGACGGCCGGGGTCGCACTCGTGGCCGCCGCCTCTGCTGTCGTCGTCGCGGCAGTCGCCGCGGTGGCGGCGTGGGGCTGGTTCGAGGCAGGCTGGCTGCGGCGGCGGATCGTCGAGGTCGAGCTCGAGGGCGTGCCCCAAGACCTCGACGGGCTGCGCATCGCACACCTCTCGGACTTCCACCTCGGCATCCCCTCGCGTGGGCGTCGTGCCGTCGAAGAGGCAGTCGCCTGGGTCGAGTCGCGCCGACCCGACCTCGTGTGCATCACCGGTGACCTCGTCTCGCGGCGCACCGGGTTGCCGCTCCTCCGCGAGTTGCTCGCGCGGCTCCCCGGCTGCCTCGTCGTGCTCGGCAACCACGACCTCGCGTCGAGCCGCGATCCCTTCTCGCAGCGCGTCGATCCCGGGGAGCTCGCCGCGATCCACGGTGTGACGCTCCTCTCGGACGCGGCCACGGAGGTCGAGCTGCGGCGGCGGCGCGTCCAGGTGGTCGGTGTCGATCCGAGGACGTACGAAGCACGAGAGGCGCACCCGGAAGCGCTCGCGGACGAGTCGACGGATCTCCGGATCCTGCTCTGCCACTTCCCGGGGATCGCGCGCAGGATTCCTGCCACCTTCCACCTGGTGCTCGCCGGGCACCTCCACGCGGGTCAGATCGTCGTCCCGTTTCCCGGCGGGAAGCTGCGTCTCGCCCACCTGCGGGCGCGCGTCGTCGAAGGGATCTACCACCACGGGAAGATGGTGCTGCACGTCTCGCCGGGTCTCGGGACGACGTTCGTACCCTTCCGTTTCTTCGCTCGGCCGGAGGCGACCGAGCTCGTTGTACGATCGCGCTGATGGAGGGGCAGTCGATCTCGCCCGAGGTCATCTCACGGTACGCCGGCGACGCAGCGCGGGAGGTGGCGGGCGTCGCCGATCTGGCAGACGGCCCCATGCATCGTGGGAGGGCGGTCGAAGTGTCCGGGGCCGATGGCGCAACGACGATCGTCGTCCACGTGGAGCTCGAGTGGGGGGCGAGCGCCGAGCTGGTGGCGACCCGCGTGCAGGAGCGAGTCGTCGAGTACCTCGAGCGGATGGCGAACGCGACGGTCTCCTCGGTCGACGTCGTCGTCGATCGCGTCTCCTCGCCGCCCCGGAAGCCATGACCGTTCGGCTCGCCGGACTCACCGGCGCGACGCTCGAGACCGCACCTGCGGTGTGCCGGTCGTGTGCGTGGTGGCAGTCCCGTGGGAACCGCGAGCCCGACAAGCGGAAGTGGATCCTCCGCGCCGAGGAGGAGTGGGGTGCGTGGGGGACGATCTACCGCGACGACGACGGTCGCGTCATCGGCTCGATGCAGTACGGGCCTGCGAGCCTCTTCCCCCGCGCGGCCGACCTTCCCGCGGGCCCTCCCTCCGACGACGCGGTGCTCGTCACCTGCGCGTACCTCCTCACCGACTCGCAGCCGTGGGTCGAGCAGTCGCTCTTCCTCGCTGCCATTGGCGAGGCGCGGGACAAGGGAGCGCACGCGCTCGAGGCCTTCGCCTACCGCTACCGGGAGGGCACCCCTCCGGCCGAGCGCTTCCTCGTGCACCGAACGGTGTTCCCCCGTGACTTCCTCGCCGACTTCGGGTTCCGGACGCTCCGCTCCGCGGGACGCATCGAGCTCGTACGCCTCGACCTCGGAGGTGTCCAGCCCGTGGAGGAAGGAGCGCGGGAGAAGGTCCTCCGCGCCGTCCACGAGGCCTTCCAGCACGCTCCGGCGCCCGCTCCACCGGGCGGTGGCTAGCGCGGGGCTCAGGAGGAGCTCGGAAGCGAGGCGCCGACGAGGAGCTCGGCGATCTGGATCGCGTTCAGAGCCGCGCCCTTCCTGAGGTTGTCCGAGATGAGGAAGAGTACGAGGCCGTTCTCGACGCCCTGATCCGCACGGATGCGACCCACGATCACGTGGTCGATGCCGATCGCGTGCCCGTGCGAGGGGACCTGCTCCAGCCGGAGGCCCGGAGCCGCGGCGAGGAGCCTCTCGGCGTGCTCGGGCGCAATCGGCTCCTCGGTCTCGATCCAGACCGCCTCGGCGTGGCCCACGACGACGGGAACCCGGACGCAGGTCGCGCTGATCGGTAGCTGGGGGAGCTCGAGGATCTTCCGCGTCTCCTCGCGGAGCTTCGTCTCCTCGTCGAACTCGGTGCCGTCGAACTCCCAGTCCATGCGCAGCAGATGGTCGTCAGCGCCTTCGCCGCGCAAGTCCTCGATCGCCTCGGATCCCGCCCCCGACACGGACTGGTAGGTGGCGACCCGGACGTTCTTGAGCCCAACCGCGTCGCGGAGCGGCGCGAGCACCATCGTGAGCGGGATCGTGCAGCAGTTCGGGTTCGCGACGATCCCGGAGTGCTCGAACGCGCGCTCGCCGTTCACCTCGGGCACGACGAGCGGGGTGCCGTCCTGCAACCGGAACGCCGACGACTTGTCGATGCACAGGACGCCGGCCGCGGCGGCGGGAGGCACGAGCTCGCGGCTCCAGTGCGTCCCGATGGAGAAGAGGCAGAGGTCGAGGTCGCCTGCCCCGAGCGCGAGCGGGGTCGCCTCCTCGACCTCGAAGGTGCCGAGGTGGCCGCCGGCCGAGCGCCAGGAGGCGAACGTGCGGATGTTCGTGTAACCGCGATCGACGAGGAGCTGCAGCGTCACCCGCCCGACGGCGCCGGTTGCTCCCACCACTCCGATGCGGAGCTCAGGGTCGATCACGACGCGCTCGTTGCGGGTGTCATTCGAGACAAGTGTACGGGACCGACCCGCAACTCCCTCCACGTCCGTCGCATCGCCGCAGAAAGTAGTGAGCCGGCAGACCCGAGGGCCCGCCGGCTCACTGCGTGCGACCTACGTCGGCTCGCTCCCGGACGCAAGGGGGAAGGCGACGCGAATGGGGCAATTTGCGCGAATTCGTCGTTCGACGCGTCACATGTCGCGGCGGCCGGCGAGCGCGCGTCCGAGAGTCACCTCGTCCGCGTACTCGAGGTCCCCGCCCACCGGCAGCCCGCTCGCGAGGCGCGTGACGCGGGCGCGATCGCGCAGGCGGTCGGCGAGGTAGGCGGCCGTCGCCTCGCCGGTCATCGTCGGGTTCGTCGCGAGGACGACCTCGGCGACCCCGTCCTGCTCCACGCGGGCGATCAGCCCGTCGATCCGCAGGTCGCCCGGCTCGACGCCGTCGAGCGGAGAGAGCGCCCCGCCGAGCACGTGGTAGAGCCCCTTGAACTCGCCGGTTCGCTCGATCGAGACGACGTCGACCGGTTGCTCGACGACGCAGATCAGGGACCGGTCTCGCCGCGCGTCCGCGCAGACCTCGCAGAGTTCCTCCTCGGTCAGGTTCCCGCAGTCGCGGCAGAACCGGACACGCGCCTTCACGTCCTCGATCGCGCGCGCCAGCTCGAGCGCCTCCTCCGGCCGGGCCGAAAGCAGGTGGAACGCGAGCCGCTGCGCGGTGCGGCGGCCGATGCCGGGGAGCTTCGTGAGCTGGGTGACGAGGTTCTCGACGGCAGGACTGAGCACGGCGAGAGCCTAGCCGTCCGTTTCGGACAGGCCGCGATCGCCGCTACTTGCGGACCTTGGCCGTCGAGCTGTTGTTCGCGGTGTTCGGATCTGCCGTCGCCGAGGTCACCTGGGCCGTGTTCGTGATCCAACCGCCGCCCTTGCCGCTGACGGTCGTGGAGAGCGTGAAGGTCTGACTTGCCCCTGCCGAGAGGGAGACGATCGCGCACGTGAGGACACGCGTCGCGCTCGCGTACGTGCAGCCGGGCGCCGCAACGAACACGAGTCGCGACGGGAGCGTGTCGGTCACGACCACATTGACGGCGCTGTTCGGACCGAGGTTGTCGACCCTGAGTGTCCACGTCGTTCCTCCGCTCGCGACCGTCTTGGTCATCATGAGGTCGGCGGATGCGATGACGTAGCTCGCGGTGTACGAGGCCGCTGCGTTCGCGACGATCGTGTGCGACTGAGCGCCGCCGTCCGACCAGGACGAGAACGAGTACTGGGACCCGTTGAGCGTCTGCGGCGAGTTTGCGCTCACGCTGTTCGCCGACCCCTCGATGACGGTGCGCGTGAAGGGCGTCGCCTGGCTCGTGCTGCCCACGGTGAGCTGGAGACCCGTGGGCGTGCTATCGAATCGCAGGTCGACCGTGCGCGGCTGCAGGTCGAGCGTGGTGGTCGCAGACGCCCCGTTGGAGTCGGTCGCGGTCAGGCGCAGCTGGAGGTACGACGGGTACTCGTGGTCCGGTGCCGCGAACGACCCGCTTGCTACGCCCGTCCACGTCTGGATCGTGTGCTCGTGGCAGTTGGACGGGCAGTGCTCCATGACGAGGGTCCAGGCGAGCTTCGAGGCGGGCAGCGTCCCTTCCTGTTGGTCGGTCGCGCCGCCCGCGAACGAGATGACGTCACCCACCTTCCACGTCGTCCCTGCGGCAGGTGCGGTTATCGTCGGCACGGGCGGCGAGTTGCTCGCGTTGATCGTGATCGGGGAGCTCGTCGACGACGCGCCCTGGTTGTCGGTCACCCGCAGCGCTGCCGTGTACGTCCCGATCTGCTGATACGTGTACGAGGGGTTTGCCGCCGTCGAGTCGTCGAACTGGCCGTCCCCGTCCAAATCCCAGGCGTAGGTCAGGGGTCCGCCTTCGGGATCGCTCGAGCTGCTGCCGGTGAACGCCACGGTGAGAGGTGCAGGTCCGCTCGTCGGGTTCGCAGATGCGACGGCCACGGGGGGCTGGTTGGTGCCCGTGTACTCGATGCGCTGGATTCGCCCGTTGTCGAAGTCGGCGTAGTAGAGCTTTCCGTCAGGTCCGATCCTCAGGTCGACGGGGTTGGCCGCGCCGTCGACAAACGGCACGCGCGTCGCCGGGTCGGGGAGACCGTTCTGCCCTTTGAACATCACCCAGATGCAGTCGCGCGAGTAGTCGGAGAAGAAGAGCGCGTCCTTGTACGAGGCCGGATACGGAGTCGGGCTCCCCGCAGGGAGCGTGTAGAAGGCGAGGCCCGCGGTCGAGGAGCCCCCCGTTGGACAGTTCTCGGTCGAGACCTTCGCGCTGTGGTTGTAGGCGTAGTAGGGGGTGACGACGTTCGTGTCCCCGGTGTTGTAGAGGTTCTCGCACAGGTTGAGGTTGGCGCCGTCGTATCCGGACTGGCGTCCGCCTCCCCAGGAGCCGCCACCCTCGTAGCAGGGCCAGCCGAAGTTCTCGGCGGTTCCGAGCGGATCCGGAACGCGGTTGATCTCCTCCCACGTGTTCCAGCCGACGTCCGCAGCCCAAGCCTCGGTCGTTCCGGGCCGGATCGTCATCCGGAACGGGTTGCGCAGGCCGTACGCGACGATGCGCTGGGCGTTCACGTCCGAGCTTCCCGCAAACGGATTGTCGGGCAGGCCGAGCCCGGTCGCCGGGTCGACGCGCAGGATCGCGCCGTCCAGGCTCACCGGCTCGCCCGTGGGGCGGCGCACGGACTGGCTCCGCAGCGCCCCACCTTCCGCGGTCGGCGCGGTCATCGTCCCTCCGACGCCACCGTGCTGATCG
>Ga0233417_10000022_pt1 | contig 43411 bp, 40 predicted proteins | sample Sed_MG_FD_189023 | JGI IMG/M metagenome (GOLD analysis project Ga0233417, IMG submission 189023) | Sediment microbial communities from Lake Towuti, South Sulawesi, Indonesia - Sediment_Towuti_2014_0.5_MG | ecosystem: Environmental > Aquatic > Freshwater > Lake > Sediment | place: Indonesia... | reverse complement strand
CAAGATTGATTTGGGGCCAGTGGGATTTGAACCCACGACCGCCAGCGCCCCAGGCCAATACCTCGACGAAAAATAATCAAATCGTTCGAGTTGGTATCCTTGACCAAGCTAGACGATGGCCCCTACGACTTAGACAAATGGAGAGCTTTTTAAATGTAGTATTGTACTGGTTTCAACATGAAATCAAGTAACATAGCTCGATGTAAAAGACCGCCCCATAAATCTTAAAATGAAGAATTTAAATCCAATTAATTTAGTTATTCTAATACTGTACATACAACATGGATTACACTAACTACCTTTCCATATTATACGATTATGAAAAAAAAGATGTAGGAAGTGAGGAAAAGTCAATTTTATTTAAAGTGATAAACAATGTTGACCTTTCTGCGCAAATAGGATCTTATCTGAAGTTAAGAGACAAGAGTCAGATCGGTGACAGTTCAGCTATGTCAAGGTTACTGGGGCTCAAACTTCTTTCCGAAAAAAAGGGGCTGATATTAAGGGGCATGAGAAAATATCAATTAACAAGTATTGGGCTGTTCTATGTCCTTAACGAAACCAGAACATATCCTCCAAGTCTTTTGAAAAAGTATAGTGACGATCCTATTCTGAAATCTCTATTGTATCAGTATTTTGAGGTAGACACAATATCTAGCAGTACAGGGAGATTTTTTTCACTCATAACTCAGTATCTTAGACAATGTTGTAGGATAACATTGAACTGGTTGGAAGATACACAGAACTCTAATGAGGAACATAAAAACAAACTGATGGATCATTTACTCTTTGAATTAGAATTGAGCGCAAAATTACTAGCATTAAGGATTCTGATAACGTACTCTGATTCAAATATTCTCACTCATACTCCAAAATCGGAATCTGGTGATTCAGATGTTGCATATTATGAGATAGAAAGTAGTATGAAGGAAACTCTATCAAGAGATAATAAATTCAAAGAACTCTTGCATAAAACAAATGCAGACTTTAAGAGTGGCTTTAAGGAATTCACTAATCCTGACTAGGAGTCAGTAGCCTTGTTGACCAACTAATTACTACACATGCTATTTACAATTCCTAATCTACATCCGCAGGCCTTTCTTCTAAAGTAACTTGCACTTCCATCGGCTTTCCATCTCTGATGACCCCAAGACTTATGGTATCTCCATCAATCTTGTTGTTTGCTATATATGTTGACATGTCTCTCAGATTATCTATTGGTTGCTTGTCTGCAGAAATAATTATATCTCCACCCAGCTCCACTGATGTTCCATTGATATCTGTAATCCTGTAGCCACCCTCAATTCCTGCTTTGTCTGCTGGCCCATCTGAAATAATTCCTACTACTAAGATTCCTGTACTCTGATTAACTTTTAGTTGTGAAGCAATATCCTGATCCATGTCAATCCCGTCAATACCCAACCACAATGGTTCTTCATTGAGTCTTGATGGTCTTTCAGCCAGTACCACATTTATTGTTTGGAGTTTACCATCTCTTATAACAGTCAAATTGACGCCCTGACCTACTTTCTTTTGTTGCTCCAAATATACTAAAACGTCATCAATTTTGGAAACGTTTTGATTATCAATCTTGACAATGACATCTCCAAACAGATTGGTCTTTCTTCCATTAATATCCACCAATTTGTCTCCGCCTTGGACTCCAGCTTTAGCTGCTGGTCCTCCAGGACTGGTATCAATTACAAGAAATCCCTTCGACGAATTAAGCTTCATAACTGAGGCGATCTGTTCATTAACATCAACACCTGAGATTCCAATCCAGGGATGTTTGTATGTGTGCTCTGATATCAAAATCGGCACTACTCTTTGTAGAGTACTTGCTGGTATGGCAAATCCTACACCAGAATATTCACCAGTCAATGAAAAAATGGCACTATTGATCCCAATTACTTGACCCCTCAAATTGAGGAGCGGTCCTCCAGAATTTCCGGGATTTATTGCCGCATCTGTCTGGATTATTTCAGGTATGGAAAATGAGGTAGGAGGAACAAATGTTGTCCCTTGATCAGGCATTATTTCAGGACCTTGCGGTCCTCCTGGATTCTGCGATGGTATGACCCTTCCTAATCCGCTAACTATTCCCTCTGTCATTGAACCAGAAAGTCCAAATGGGTTCCCTATAGCAATCACATGCTCGCCTATTTTAACATTAGATGAATTACTGAGTACCAGTGGGATCATTGTTTGATTTTTGGGATTCTCAATTTGTATGACAGCTAGATCTGAGAACGGATCACTGCCTACAATTTTTGCCTTAAATGATCTTTCATCTAGAAATGTGACGGTAACATTATTTGTATTAGTATCATTAAGCGATCTACCGCGAACCACATGGTCATTTGTAATGATGTGACCAGCTGTGTCAAATACAAAACCTGATCCAAGAGCCGAAGAACGGGGGTCCTGGTTAGACACGGTTATCTGTACAACTGAATTCTTTACTCTGTCAAACAATTTAGGCAATAATGTATCGTCGACTGCAGTAGTTTGTGCATTAGAATTTACAGAAATAAAGCTAAAAACAACCAAAAATAGGAGCGGAATTGCAAGATATAATTGAAAATGTCTATGAGATAAACGGCCAATTGTGGTAGGCTCTATAAAAGATTTCACATGAATTCTACTCTAAAAAGTTAATTTATATCTATTGTTTTACGAATTTTGAAAATTTAAAGGATATCACAGAGCAATTTCTCATCATACCTTGAGATTTAAATGCCTGACTAATTGAGAAGAGTTTTCTTATTCATCTTTTTTTTTACTTAATTTTCTTTTAGATAAGTACGTGGAATTTTATATTAAGAATGTTGGTTACCATATATAAGTAATAGCTGAATTATGATTTGCAATAGGTATAGAAAATAGATGGATAGAGAAGTAGAGAGAATTATGAAATATTTGGTAGAAGATAGGGCCGTGCTCAAACTTCTGCGAATATTAGAGAGGCAGGAAAATCATAATTATGCGCTCACTGAAAGTGATAACGGAACATCTTATTATTCTAGAAAATACAAAACATGGGTTTTACATGATACCTGTTTTCAATTAAATTAACAGCTTAGTTCGAATTTTTTTAAAGGGAAATAATCGATAACTTAATCTTTAGTTTCAATTTTAATAGCAATTCATTTCTAATATTTTAAATCATATATTTTATCAATCTTTTATCAATATGTAGTAACGATATTGCTCAATTAACACACAAATATTAAGAGATGTTTATTCAATTTCTTGCTTAATTTCATTCGATATCGCACATCTTGATAATAGCGTTGTTAATCATTACATATCTTGAGAGCATAGGGACAATATACTACCATATTGCAATACGAGTATTCTCCTCATTGCAGAGATCTGAGCCAAGTGGACTGGAACAAACTACTTTACACAACAAAAAAAATTTGCAAATATGCCGTCTCTGTCAATTTGTTGGGTTAGAGTTTTAATGTATATTGTGAGACTTGTCTAACCTGGAGCTTCAAGTCTATTTGCTAGGCGCGTTTTTGCTCATAATAATTCAAAATATTGAATTAGTATTGAATTTGCAAACATATTCCAAAAAATAATTTTCATAAAGTATAAACACCCTGATAGACGGATAACACATATCGTCTATTCTAGGAGATAGACGTAACAACGCAATCGATTGGTGCATTATCATCTGATTTGCACCAATCATTTATTTTGTCTTATTTTGACTATTCCGTCCATCTTTGATATATGCAACATGAAATAAATTAAATACCCTTTGTGGACCTAACATCGTATCAATGAATCAGGAAGATGATGGTCATCCAAAGAGCTATCTTCTGCAACTTGAGAAGATGAATATTAATTTCGGAAAAATTGAGAGGAACCTGCCAATAGCAACTCTCATTGAAGTTGCAATTCAAAGAAATGAAGGACTATTATCAAACTCTGGTGCACTTTCTGTCAAGACTGGTAAATTTACCGGTCGCTCTCCTGATGATAAATTCATTGTTGATGATGAAATAACCCATGACCTTGTGGATTGGGGTAAAGTCAATCATCCAATTCCTACAGAAAAGTTTGATCAGATTTTTGAAAGGATGAAGCAACATGTATCTGGGAAGGATTTTTTTATTTTTGATGGATTTGTGGGAGCAGATCCTGCGAGTCGTCTGCCAATCAGGGTTTTCACTGATAATGCATGGCATAATATTTTTGCATCACAGATATTTATTCGACCAACACCTGAAGAACTTGATAATCATAAACCTGAATTTACTTTATTCTTTGTAAATGATTTCGCCTCTCTTCCTGAAATTGATGGAACCAAAAGTAGCACATTCATTATCATGAATTTCTCCAAGAAAATGGTCTTGATAGGTTATACCTCTTATGCTGGAGAAATTAAGAAGGCAATGTTTTCTGTCATGAATTTTCTGCTTCCAAAACGGAACATATTTCCCATGCATTGTTCTGCCAATATGGGCAGAAATGGAGAAACTGCTTTGTTTTTCGGATTATCAGGTACCGGTAAAACAACTTTGTCAGCCGATCCAGACAGGCGATTGATAGGGGATGACGAGCATGGATGGTCTGATAGAGGAATTTTTAATTTTGAAGGGGGATGCTATGCAAAGTGTATCAATTTGAAAAAAGAACATGAACCACAAATTTGGAATGCAATAAAATTTGGTTCTGTTATGGAGAACGTAATTGTTGACGAACAAACACGGGAACCTAATTTTGAGGACAGCTATTTGACAGAAAATACTAGAGTGGTTTATCCTTTAGAATTTATTCCCGGTGCAGTAATACCGTCAGTAGCCACCCATCCAGAGGTCATAATATTTCTAACTGCCGATGCATTTGGTGTGATGCCGCCAATTGCGAAATTAACAAAGGAAGGAGCAATGTATCATTTTATTTCTGGTTATACAAGCAAGCTGGCTGGTACAGAAAGAGGAATTACTGAACCTAAAGAGACATTTTCCCAATGTTTTGGAGCTCCATTTATGCCTCTACACTCAATACAATACGCAAAAATGCTTGCACATAGGATTTCGAAATACAACACAAGTGTCTATTTGATTAATACTGGTTGGACGGGCGGACCGTACGGAATAGGTAAGAGAATGGATCTAAAATATACAAGAGCAATGGTATCGGCTTCGATAAATGGTGACCTTGAGAATATGCAATATCAACACGACAATATTTTCAATCTAGAAATTCCACTGTCATGTCCTGATATCCCAACAAAAATTTTAGATCCCATTAATTCCTGGTCTAATAGGGACCAATACGTTATTGCGGCCAAAAGATTGGCGCATTTGTTTATAGAAAATTTCAAGAGATTTGGTAAAGAAACAGAATACCTGACTAAATTTGGACCTCAAGTTTAGGTTAGAAGTAGCCCGGAGCAGATTCGAACTGCTGTCCTCAGGTATCTTTTCATGTAGATCCAGAGCCTGAAATCCATAGCCCTCCTGTGGAGTTTGACCGCTAGATTCGGCATCGACACAATCGTGTAGATTCGACCGGGCTAATTCACGAGCTACAAGTAGAAATTTTCAAACGGATATTTATCGATATCTACATTAACAATGGTTCTTTCACTCGGATGGAATTAACCAAATCTCTGACTTGTTTAAGACTTTGTTGAAAATATCGGATTAGATTCTTATTGATAAATTCATCTGAAGAACGAATCGTCTCGTTTTGATAATCTTTTGTTGATCTAGTAGTATCATCAAATAAAAAATATTGAGCGTCTTTGGATGGTCTCTGCATGGTGAGATTCCTAAATTCCTTTAGCGCCCAAAGCCAGCCATCATATGCTGATGCCTGATGCATGTCTGTAAGCAGACTGATATTTTTTGTTCTGGCGTTTAATGCACTTTGTATTGTGGCCAAATCAACTCTTTCTGATGCAATTCCCAACTCCAGTCTTGAGTTAATTAGCATCAATAGGCAATCCAAAGTTCCTAATATTTGGGCGAGAAAGCAATCAATCTCCATTTCTCTCTTAAGTGCTGGATCAATCCTTTGTGCATCTGGATGATTTGACTGAATTTCTTGCAGATTATTCAAATGTTCATTTGCAGCAAAAATCTTAAACTCGACTCTATCTAGCAGAAGAGCTGAATCATTCTTAGAAGTCAATGGTAATTAGAATAAATTCAATTTTCTTTAACTTTACTGGACTAAAATAGACAAATTGTTTCAGTCTGTACTATTAAAATTAAGGACTAATCTAATTAGAATACATGAATGAAAATGAAGATCTAGAAGAAAAAAAATTGCTGGGTTCAGGTGGATATGCTTTAGCAAAAATTACAGAAGAAGAAGAGCTCAAAGCGAATCTAGGGATTCCGCAATTATTTTTGGCAAACATAGGAAGACTTGGTGAAGAGCGATTTGTAAAGTATTACTGCAATACATGCGCAAAGGAATTTGAGGGCTCTCCACAAATCAAGTTTGAAAGCCCTGATGAGGATTTAGGTCAAGGAATGATACTAGTCGAAAAAGGAGAATACAAATGCAAGAACTGCAATAATCTTATAGCTTTTTACAGAAAATTCAACAAATAATTGCCAGATTACCTTCGCTAAAGAAGATAAAATGTTTATAATTTTTGTTCAGTATAGATGATTGGATAAAAATGGGAAGGTGGGATGACGAATGGCACTATGAACCTAAGGACAGGAAAAAAAGAAACTGGATAAGGATAGCTCGGTATGCCATTTACGGCGGCTTTGCAATTGTCGCAATCGTTGTATTACTAGTATTTATTCCAAGGGTGGGTTTGACTGTAGAGATAAATGAAACAGGAGAAACGTTGAGTACTATCAGTATAAAAATAAACAACAATCACCCTCAAGAAATTCATAATGTCACAATTACATTTGATAACAATACGAGTAAAAAACAAATTTACAATTCCATAGCTCCATTCAGCTCTATTTTCGTTACTCCTGAAAAGGATGATCTAGATTTTAAAAAGATAATTGTTACGGCTGATAACGGAAAGCTACAGACCATAAAATATAGATGATACCATATATTGTTTTTCAATCTAGATAAGGTCTAAGAATAGTTACCGTTTAGTACTTGCTTCCCTTATTGCTTGACCGTATCCTAGGTTGGCTTTCTTTCTCATATATGGTATTAATCTGTAATGAATTGAATAGATACTTTTTTGTCTTACGAGGATCCCTTTAACTAACAGCGACACAAAACCACCAGCGACTTTTGAGGACTGTATCTTTCTATTTTTGCAAAATTTATCCCTTCTAAAATGATATTCCTTTAATGTAAAATAGGAACGATTTACATCCAAGACCAGTGGCCATATGATATTCTCCCATACCATTCTCCTGTTTTGAGTTGATGAAGCATGTTTACCTTTATCACTGGGTTCTTTTTTTGGGCCGCTTGCATCTTGAATATTAAGCATGTTGTACGGTTCAATTGACAATTGTTTCTTAGGCACATTTAAACTTGGGTCCTAAGATAATCATTCTTAGTGTTGGAAGAATTACACGTAAAGCAGGCTTTGGATAATTTATCCAACAAATGGCAAGTTGAACAATCAATATATGATCTTCATCTGGGAAAACGTGATGATGTCTCTGATTCACAAGTAACAGTAAATGGCGTAGTTTTTCATATCCCCTACCTCACAAGAGATAAAACATTTGTCCTGTGGCGATGCCTTTGGCCAGACTGTCATAATTGTTGTGAGAAACAGGGGAGATTACCACTCACGAAAGACGATATTTCCTTGATTTCAAAAAAAATGGGATATGATTCTGATTCTGAATTTATCGAAAAGGAAACAAGGGTCTCAAGTTGGAATGAAACTTCAACTATGAATAATGTTATTACAACCATAAGTATGATTTCGCTGAAAAGAAAGGAAAATGAAGGCGAAGATCAAGATGGGAAACCTTTACCGTGCAGATTCTTAGATGATTGTGGAAGTTGTGAGATACACCCAGACAAACCTGGAGTCTGTTGGCTCTATCCATTTTCTTCATGGATGGAATCCAACAATGGCAAGCCTGTAGTACATGCATCCTTCCAATTGACGGGTGATTGTCCGGGCTTCTATACGGATAAAACATCAGAACCTATGATGGAAATTCTTGAGGAATATTCAAAACGAATATTCGCGTACAACATGTCAATTCAGAGAACAATAAGAGAAAAGTACGGTTTCATTAACATTGTCCAATAGATTTGAAAAATGCCTGCTTTGATCCAGCCCAAATCATGCATTCCAGATAACATTTGTATTACAACGTCTGCAAGGTGGAAAAGGATCGCCTTTCGATAAAGGAATCCTACTTTCATTTGACTTGAGTGAACAGCTAACTTTTCTGAGGCGTTTCAGAAACCTAAGATCATGCCTTAGCAATTTGAAAGACCCACTATATGGCGCTAATTCCCCTGTGTGATATTCACTCAAATATGGTATATTATTGTCTCCTAAAGGATATAACAATATCAGATTACCGCTTGGTTTTCATGAAATTGGCTTGAGGATGCATTAATGCAGTGGTTTTTTGCAAGGCCAATTCTAAATCTAGAATACGTATGTGGGGCAAATGGATCTAGAAACATTTTTATTTAAAAAATAGGGTCTTGACAATAGTTCTATGGTTATTAATAAGGAACTCCTGCAACTCAGAAAAAAAATAGCAGACAAAAGACCAGAGTTTGTTAGGCAAGAGAGCTGGAGATATGATAGACTTGCACCCAATTGGAGAAAACCTAAAGGAAAAGATAACAAGATGAGAAGGCAGGTATCTGGTGTTCCGCCTTTAGCTAAAGTAGGTTACAAGGGACCAAGGAAATCAAGAGGCTTACATCCGTCCGGTTATAACGATATTTTGATTTTTAACATTAAGGATTTAACAAAAATTGATCCAAAAGTTGACGCAGTTAGAATAGCACATACTGTCGGAAACAAAAAACGAATAGCAATTGTAACTGAAGCAACAAAACTGAAAATGAAGATTTTGAATCCAGGAAAGATCGAAGCAATAAAGAAAGTAGCTAAAAAGGTCGAAAAACCAAAGAAAGAATCAACAGCAGCGGCAGCAACAACAGAAAAGGTCGAAAAACCAAAGAAAGAATCAACAGCAGCGGCAGCAACAACAGAAAAGGTCGAAAAACCAAAGAAAGAATCAACAGCAAAAACCGCAAAGGGTAAAAACACTAGAAAAAAAGGGACTAAGTCATAATGGTCGTAAATTTAAGTAAAAAGAGAGAATTAATAGCAAGAGTATTAGGTGTAGGCTCAAATAGGGTGAGATTTGAACCAGATAAACTTGATGATATAGCCGATGCGATTACAAGAGAGGATATGCGTTCCTTAATCAAGAACGGTACTATTTGGACAGTTAAAGTAAGAGGAATTTCTAGATCTAGAGCAGAAAGGAAACTAAGGACGCGTAGGAAGCACGGAACTTCTGCAGGCTCAAAGAAAGGTAAGAAAACTGCCAGAGTAGGAAAGAAGGAAGTTTACGTCAAAAGAACCAAGGCCATGAGACGCCATTTAAAAATATTAAAGGCTAGGAATGAAATTAACAGAGAAACTTTCTGGGCCTTGTACAAGAAAATTAAGGGTGGCAATGTTAGATCTCTATCACACTTAAGAGACCTGGCCAAGCAAGCTAAAACCCACAAGTAGAAATCGTATCTAGATCCTATATTTCTCAAAATCTTTTATTTTGTCGTTATCGATAGGAATACCTTCTTTGAGTAACAATGATATTTTTCGGTCCTTTCCATACATATATCCTCCCACATGTCCATCTGAACAGACAACTCTGTGACAAGGCACCATAATTGGCCTTGGATTCTGATTTAGGACTTTACCTATTCCACGAGCCGCACAAGAATTACCAAGCAGTGCTGCCAATCGGCCATAAGTTACCACCTTGCCGGAAGGAATATCAGAAACAAGGTCATAGACGGCTTGTCTATTGATATGACTTGTGCGTGTTTTTTTATGAATTTTTCGATCAAGTGACATAGTCCGTACCTAATAGGTTAAACAATCTTAAAAAACTATTGTATGTCTATCAAATCTAAATTTTTACTACTTCAATTCCCACTTCGTCTAACGCGGATAATATCCTGGATTTCTCTTTTCCTAGTCCCTTTGCATCTATAATAGCACAAGTCACTTTTTCAATATTCTTTTGTATCATTTGAACTATCATGGAGTTATCCAAATATGGTAAATCATGTTTTGCAGCTATCGTACCAAGACCATATTCTGATTCCAATAAAATGTTATTGAATTTTGTTGGATAATGATTTCCTCCTAATCCCACTGCGACTTTTTCACATAATCCACGTTTTCTTACAAGTACGGTGAACAAAGAACTGCATACTGTATCGACTGCATTATTGTCCGTCCATTGTTCCTTTGTTGATCCTATTTCAACAAAGAGAATTGGCTTTTTTAATGATGTGGGGCCATGATGTGTAGATTCAATAATGATATCATATTTGAGCACGGTATCTTTTTTCTTGTTCAACTCAATAAGGTATTGTTTCTGTATCCAAGGATAACATATTCCTAATTCCCTTTCTTTCCCACCAAAATCGTTATTACCAAAATTTCCTGTCGAGTGACAAGTCAGAGCAGGAATATTAGCATGAGATCTATGTTGTGATAGAAATATATAACATAATGTATTGGGATATTTTTCATCGAGATTATCAAGATATAGCAAACTATCTTCGGAAATATGCAAAACAATACCTGGATAATCAGTTGAGGAAAATGAAGTCTTTTCCTCCGGCATTTCAGAGAATCCATATTTTTCAATCAAACAGTTTGAAATAGTACTACTGGCGAGATCTTGTTTAGAACATACCAGCGTATAATTAGCTGACATCTTTAATTTATTGGAGTTTCCTATTCAATATATATGGCTGGTTTGTAGGGTCTTGCGAATTTTGACTTTTGTTTTGGATCATATTTGTCGTTGTCATCCTCCGAGTAAATATTTACTTCAAGTTCATTATTTCCCATTTCGCTAACTAATAATGATTTTCCATCATCTAATGGTATTTTCTCATCGAACGTATCTATTTTCATTCTTCTTTCTCTAACATCCACTGATTCAGATAAAATATCATCTATAATTTTCTTTACCAAATCAGGATTACGTTTAACAAGATCCTTGACCTGATCATCGTTAACAAATTCTTTCATGATTTGTCCAAAATTGGGAGTTGTTTGTCTTTGGATTCTGCCTAATATTTTTCTATATAACGTGAATTTGATATTTGAAGCGGTATAAATCGAAATCTTCTTCGGAACCATTTTAGTAACCTTTGTTATTTTCTGTATATCAAAAATAATACTTTGAATGAGTCTTTCATTATCCTCTGACATCAATATAATTTTAGATTGATTGATCTCAGGCCATTGAGCTGAACTGATATACGAAGCATTACCCATAATTTCCCAAACTTCTTCACAGAAATATGGAGCAAATGGCGCTAACAATTTTATCCTCGTTTCAAAAAATTCTTTCAAGTAATTATTGAATATTGATTTATTTTTTGCCAGCTTTCTTTTTTCATACCATTCTAGATCATTGTCCATCAAGTATAAGATATTATGCAAAGCCTCTCTGATTCTAAATTTTTCAATTGCAGAAGTTGTATCCATAATAACCTTTTGCAATCTGCTTGATATCCAAACATCTTCCAGATCCTCATCCAAACTACTCTGAGCTCTGAAAATATCCGAATGTGCATTTATGTTTCTATAGATATCAAACAATTTGGCTCTAATTCCTTTTACCAAATCAAAAGAGAAGTCAGAATCCTGTAATATCTCTGATGATGCAAGCATAGTGAGGCGGATTGAATCTGCACCATATGCCTCTATCGCATGCCGCAATGGTATTATATTTCCAAGGGATTTGGACATCTTTTTACCTTCCATTAGTACCGAACCATTTACAACGATTTGTCTAGGCCATTTTTCCTTGGGAAATATTGTAGCGTGATTGAAAATGAAGAACGCAAGGTGATTGGGGACCAGATCTCTTCCGGAATGCCTGGAATCTACTGGATAAAAATATTCAAATTCATTTTTAATTTTTTCAAGTAATTGGATTGATATTTTTGATTCCGCAGCAACGATATCTCGATCATTCTTTCCTAAGAGAACATAATCAAAGAAATTGTCATTCAAATTATCTGCTAGTATCTTATCTTCATCTTTTTGCAAGTCCTGATTATTGCTAATATGTCTTGATAATAGATAATAGGCCATATAGATAACCGAATCCGCCAAACTCTCAATTATCCACTCATTGTCCCATGGGAGCTTTGTTCCAAGCCCACTTTTTCTTGCACATGCCCTTTCTTTAAGCCAATCTACGACATTGGTGAATTCCTGTCTTATTTCCTCAGGTAGAATTTCCATGTTATTAATTAGTTCGTATGCCATCCTTTTCCAATTTTCATCTCCATAATTGATGAACCACTGATTTGTTAGGAGCTTGACAACACAAGAAGTACCGCATCTACATTTTACTGAATTTTTCAATTCATACATGGTAGTCCCAATTCCCTCATTGATTATTTTCGCTTTGACGATTTCTCGAGCCTCTAATACACTCAAATTTCCAATTTCATCTATATTGGGTAAGAGTTTGCCATTGTGAAACTCCTCCGAATAGATCTTGTTTGTGGCATCCTCTAATTTAGGATCGTTCTGATCTTTGATTAAATAACTAGTAACAATAGTTTCTGCAGGCGATGATTCATTTGAGGAATACGCATCAGTTTGAATTATTTTAACAGGATCAACATTTGCAGTGATGTTATATTTTCTTAAGGTTTTGTCATCCTTCCTTAAATCAACCAGCGCCTGATAGTCATAGGGCGCATGCGCTGGAACTGACATGACAATTCCAGTACCATTATCGGGATCAACAAATGACGCAGGGAACAAGGGCACTTGTTGTTTTCTTTTTTCATCAAAGACATACTTGCCTATTAAATCAGAGCCATTAATTTCTGAAATCAAAGTAACAGCGACATTTAGAAATTCCAGCTTTTTTGCAGCTTCTTTTGTAATTATCCATTTCTCATTGTTCACCTGAGCAATAACATATTTTATATCGGGATTTATCCACAAATTTGTCACACCAAAAATAGTTTCTGGTCTTAATGTTGCAGTTGGAACAAAGTACTGGTTTTCAAACTTAAATTTTATAAGAACATATTCAATAAGCTCGGGTTCTATGTCGCCAATAGTATCATGTTGACTCACCGGATTTTGATCTTGAGGGCACCATCCTACAGGATGAGAGCCTTGTACTATCAAGCCCTTCTTCTTGAGGTTTCTAAATTGCCATGAAATGAATTTCGAATAGCCTTTATCTATAGTCGTAAACTCTCGCCTCCAATCTATGGAATAGCCCATTTCGTTCATTCCTTGCTTGATTTCCTGATGAAAATAACTTGCTATTTTTTTAGGTTCTCTGAAATTCGATATGGCGTCATCTGGGATCTTGTATATTTGTTGGAATGTTTCTATCAGTTCTCTATCGTTGGACTTGATTCTCTGTGACATAGATACAATAGGTGTTCCGGTATAGTGGAATCCCATTGGAAATAATACATTATAATTGTTCATACGCATATACCTGGCGTGAACATCGGCAAGAGTATATGTTCTTCCATGTCCTACATGCTGTGGAGAATTTGGGTAAGGATATGCTACCGTTAGAAAATACTTTTTCTTATCGGATTGTAGATTGGTTTCAAAAATTTTATTATCTGCCCATCTCTTTCTCCATTTTTCCTCTATTATAGCCCAATCAATTTCGGATTTGGGAGCTTTTTCAACTGAATCAACCATTTTTTTCACTAGAGTCTATATTTATAATCAGATTCTCAAGATTCTTCAAGCATTCATCAATCTTACTATTGTCCTTACCTCCACCTTGGGCAAATTTATCTGTACCTCCCCCTCCACTACCGCCAAGTTTCAATGAAATTTCCTTTGCAATTCTTGATGCCCTTACGATTTTTCTTGATTCCTCTCCAACGAAAACTATGACTTTTATGCGTTCTTGATCCTGAACAAGGGCAACATATACTAAGAAAGGATCGATCTTGATACTTTTTTCTCCTAATGCGATATAGTAATCATCTCCCATTTCATCATCGTAAGTGCCATAGATCTTTAGGCCTGATTTGGATTTAGTAGCTTGATGGGTAACGGTAGTGGCCATATTGTCTGAAAATCTATTAATAAGCATTCTAAATTTTCTTTTCATCTGGTCATTTTCTACTGTTACCTTATCGAAGGATTCAATTAACTTCTCTCTACTTGAACCCAGGGTTTGGGCAATATGTAGCAATTGAGAATCCTGAGCCTGCACATATTTCAAAGCATTATTACCAGAAACAAACTCAAGTCTCACAACGCCGTCTTGAATCCTCTCAGTTTTTAGAATTTTTATCAGACCAATTTCACCTGTCTTATTTACATGAGTTCCACCACAAGCTTCAACATCCCATCCCTCTATGTTTACTATCCTCACATGGTTTGAGGGGACTGCTCCTCCTTGATAAATCCTGAATGTATATTTCTCTTCAGCGTTGGATCTTTCAAATACATTTATGTCAATTGGTAAATTTCTTTGAACAACTTCATTTGCAGTCGTTTCAATTTGCTTGATTTCTTGTTTGGTAAGCGCTGAATGATGAGTAATATCTAGTCTTGCATAATTTTCGTCCTTGAATGCAGAATTCTGCCATACCCAGGAGCCAAGATTGTTCCTTGCAGAAGAATTCAGTATGTGTGTTGCACTATGATTTTTGGTTATAGATCGTCTCCTTACATTATCAACAATTCCATGAACAGTTTTATTCTCATGAAGATCCTTGGAAGCAGCTTGCATCTTGTGTAGAACTAGGCCATTTTGTTTTATGACATCTGTTACTTTGATACCTTCAATAGTACCGAAGTCAGGCTCCTGTCCTCCTCCCCTGGGATAAAATGCAGTCTTATCTAGAATCAAGTACTTGCCTTTAAGGATCTTGAGAATTCTTGCATCAAATTCTCTGATCGATTCATCCTCGTAATACAACAATCTCGTAGGTTTGATATCACTGCCGGTTTCGATTACTGGTACAGTGGTTGATTCATGTGTGGTATGAAGCTCTGCTAACTTTACATAAAAAGCAGCAGGTATGTTATCTATAACTCCGGTTTCAAGTAGAAGATCGGGTGTAATACCATCTGATTCGTACATCCTTATCAGGTCTTCAACACTTGGTTTTTTCTTGGACGCTACCATGGAACTTGCGATAGAATACATTCTTTCCTTTGATGAAGAATACCTGTCAGACTCAATCTGCATTATTGTCTTGATATCATTTTTGTGTTCGTCAAGTTCAGGATACATTGGTTTTAGCTGCTCGATGTGTAGATCCATTACATCTTGTAAGTCGAGTTTCCAACCAAAACGGGCTAGGAGTGCAAGTGTCCTCCTTAATATTATCCTGAGATTGTATCCTCCTCCTACATTTGATGGCAACGAGCCATCAGATATTGCAAACAACAACGTCCGGGTGTGATCAGCTATAATCGATAGAGTTTCGTACGGCAGAACGATTTTTTCCAAATCTTCATAGGATACCCCGAATTCCTGAGAGATATTGGTCTTTAGGAGTCTCTGATCATTTTCATAAGTAGAGTATTTTTCAGAAAGTTTCTTAAAATATCGAGATAGGAATTCTGATTTTGAATCAACATCGATACCAATTATGTCTACAAGTTTCTTGAATACGGGGCCGAAAGTTGCATCATAACTTGTTGGACTTCCTAAGGTGATCCATGACAGGCGTTCAAGTCCTGCTCCCATATCTATTATCTTGTTATCAAGAGTGCGATAGTTATTTTCGTCACCCTCAAATTCAGTAAAGACTGCATTTCCAAGTTCTAATCCTCGAACATAATACTCCAATGAATTACCAAAAGCTCCGGCTCCCATCCAAACGTCCTCAACATATGTAATTTCTTCGGATCTTATCCCAAGAACATCTGTCAGCAGAGAATGATCCAGCTCAATACATTTATTCTTCCAATATCCACCAGGTGCATCTGCGTTACATGTTTGCCCCACCATGCAAAAGCTCGTATAATGTCTACCGGTGACTCCAACATTTTCAATATCGTTAAATCTAAGACACATTTGGGGGACTACAAGAGGATTTTTGGGAATTTCAAACACTATTTTTCCATTCATTACTCTCTGAAAGTCTACAATTGATGCAATAGTATAGTACAGATCCTCCCTCCAACGACATACAACTGGATATCTTTGAATTATTTGATGATCGTTTTTTCTAAAGAAACTACTTAGTTCCTTCCAGGTATTTACAAAATCTAATCTTTTTGAGGTCGGAGGATCTCCTATAAAGCTATAGTTATCATGTTCAGGACACGATTGCCTCTCATTAATGGCCCAAAAGAATTTTCCACATAACTTGCAACTTTGCCTCTTGAATCCTTTTTCATCGAATAATGAGACCTTATAATATTTATCCGGATTAGAAGAAAAAAGTGATAATAATGACTGCTTTTCCATTTCACACAAATTATTTGACAATGTTATTAATGCTTTTGTAAATATTCAATAGCATCAAGATTAGGAGGTAATAGTCTCAATTTTGATGTCTACTACCATTATTACCATTTCCTCAATTAAGACGAGAATTGATTTGTTTTCTCATAATTCACTCCACATTATCAGATATTGTAAATGTTCACATGTATGGCTCAACTAAAATTTCACAAGTTTCTACCGTAAGGACGAGTGATATTCTGCACAGAGTAAGGTTTGTCATCACCCATCAGAATATTTGTGTTAAAAAGTTAAATTAACCCACTCATTAAAGTTCAAATTATCAAGGTTCATCAATTTGACTAACCCAGACCTTCAAACTTGGAAAAGGACACACTATTCTAAAGATATCGATAATTCAATGGATGGTAAGGAGGTAATGATAGTAGGGTGGATCTCTTCGATACGCGAACATAGTAACATTAAGTTTCTTACAATTAACGATAGATTTGGGAATATTCAGGTAATTTTAAAGAAAAATCAGTATCCCGATTCACTTTCATCAGAAATACAAAAGATTAGAGAACATGCTTCAATTGCTATTAAGGGTAAAGTTAGAAGCGAGCCGAAAGCTCCAAACGGAATTGAAATAATTCCAGTTGATTTTAAGATCTTGTCATTGGCAAATAAAAATTCACCTATCGTTATTCAGAGTAGAAAAGGCGTTGGAATTGATACAAGATTGGATCTTCGGGCAATAGATCTTCGTAGACCTTATCTTCAATCGATTTTTAGTTTAAGATATACTGTATTAAACTCATGCAGGAAATTTCTTGGAGATGAAGGTTTTATCGAAGTTAATACCCCTAAAATAATTGCGACTGCAACTGAAGGTGGCGCAACTCTTTTTCCTATATTTTACTATGACAGGGAAGCATTTCTAACTCAAAGTCCTCAGCTTTATAAAGAACAGCTTACAATGGCATTTGAAAATGTATTTGAGATAGGTCCAATCTTTAGAGCCGAACCTTCGAGAACAAACAGACATTTGTCAGAAGCTACATCGATTGATATTGAAAAAGCGTATGCTGATTATGACGATGTAATGGAAATTTTAGAAAAGATGGTTCATTTTGTTTGGGCCGAAGTGAGAAACAAAAACAAATCCAATCTTGATTACTTGAAAATAGAATTACCTGAATTATCGCTTCCATTTAAAAGGTACAGATATTCCGACCTCATAGAAAAGTTGCAAAAGTCTGGCGAGTCAATTGAATGGGGGGATGACATCTCGCAGCAAAAATTACGAAACCTGAATGATGATGACATGAAGTATTTTTATTTTATCATTGACTGGCCCACTTCAATAAAACCATTCTATGTTAAGCCAAAATCAATGAGTACAGAGTGCGAATCTTTTGATTTGATGTATGGAAATTTAGAATTATCTTCAGGAAGTACAAGAATACATGATAAAAGCGAGCTAACTGAGAGAATGAAAAAACAAGGGTTAAACACAGTTGCTTTTGACTTCCATTTGAAAGTTTTTGATTATGGTATGCCCCCTCATGCTGGGTTCGGTATGGGTCTAGAACGATTACTGATGAGCATGTGCAGTGTCGATAATATTAGGGACGTAGTCTTATTTCCTAGAGATATTGATAGGTTGTCACCTTAACAAATAATATATCTATGAAAAGATGACAATAGCATGATCTCAAGAGAAGATTTAGAACATCTCGCTCAAATATCGCGAATTAATCTAACTGAAAACGAACTTGATAAATTTCCAAAACAGCTGGAAAAGACAATAAAATACATTGATATACTTCAACAACTTGCTACTGATGATTCAGTTAGCTTAGACCTGCAAGAAGTGGAATTTGAAGAGCTGAGAAAGGACGAAATAAGAATGTCTGATGAAAAGCAACTTGCTAAGAACATTACAGAAGATGGCTTCTTAAGAGGCCCTAAGATGAAATAGAATGACAAAACTAGATGACCTGCTTGCATATGAAGTGGTCGAGGGCTTAACTGAAGGTCAGTTTACAGCTGAGGACTATGTTACCACTATAATTAAAAGAATTGAAAAAGTCGAACCAAAGGTACATTCATTTATCACATTAGATACTGATGGAGCTTTATCCTCTGCGAAGATTATAGACAAGAAAATAAAAGAAAAAGAGGACATAGGGCAACTGGCAGGGGTAACAGTAGGCATAAAAGATAACATTTCTACACGCGGTATCAGAACTACATGTGCTTCAAAAATTCTTGAAAATTATTTTCCTACGTATGATGCCACTGTAATAAAGAGTCTGAAGGAAAATGGCGCCATATTATTGGGGAAATTGAATTTGGATGAGTTTGGAATGGGTTCAACGACTGAGTATAGTAGATATCAACCAACTCGTAATCCGTGGAATTTGGATTATGTTCCAGGAGGCTCTTCAGGTGGAAGTGGAGCAGCTGTTGCAGCTGGAGAATGTACCGTTGCCCTTGGATCAGACACAGGAGGTTCAATTAGATGTCCTTCTAGCTTCTGCTCCGTTACTGGACTCAAACCAACATACGGGAGGGTAAGCAGATATGGACTAATTTCATATGCAAACAGTCTGGAGCAAATTGGTCCTATATGCAGATCCATTAGGGATTTGGTAATGATGTTAAATCTCATTTCTGGAAAGGACGCTTTGGATAACACAAGTGTACCCTCTACTCCAATTTCTATTCCCAATAAACTTAACAAACTAAACATAGCAACAGTAAGAGAGCTAATTACTGGTAGCGATGAAGAGGTTGCGAAATCAATTTATTCTGCTTCAGAAAAATTTAAGGAGATCGGCTGCTCGTGTGAAGAAGTTTCAATTAACAACTTGCATTATGCATTACCTTCTTATTATACTCTCGCCAGTGCCGAAGCTAGTAGTAATCTTGCAAGATATGATAATATCCGATATGGGTTTGACTATCCGATAGGGGAATATAAATGGGATACCTATTTTAGTAATGTCAGAGAAAACTTCGGAGAAGAGGTAAAAAGGAGAATATTGATTGGATCGTATGTTCTTTCTTCAGGGTATTATGGTAAATACTACCTCAAGGCTAGAAAACTTAGGTCACTTTTAAGGTTAGAATTACTTGAATTATTCAAAAAATATGATCTTTTGATAGGACCAACAATGCCGATACTTCCTTTCAAGTTCGGTGAAAAGATAGACGATCCAATCAAGATGTACTTGGTTGACATAAACACAGTTATAGCGAATCTAGCAGGCATTCCTGCAATATCATTGCCCGTTGGATTTAGTAACGGTCTTCCTATCGGGTTGCAAATAATGGCGGCTCCATTTGAAGAACAAAAGCTAATAGATGCATCATATGAACTTGAAAAAGTTATCAATATTCCAAGGAGGCCAAATTCGATATGAGCCTAGTAATGATCGGATTAGAAATTCATGCCCAAATAACTGCCCTCAATAGTAAATTGTTTTGCTCATGTCGTGGAAACTATCGTGATCGTAGACCCAATAGTAACATTTGTGAAATATGTTGCGGGCTTCCAGGGTCCCTTCCAATTATAAATCAAAAGGCAATTGAATATTCAACGATGACTTCAATAGCCTTAGGATGTAAAGTGCCAGACAAGATCATGTTTTACCGTAAGAATTACTTTTATCCAGATTTGCCAAAAAATTTTCAGATTACTCAATACAATGTCTATGGAATTTCAAGTATAGGGATAGACGGCAAATATGAACTGGACGGAATAAAGCAAATAAGAATTAACAGAATTCAATTGGAAGAAGACCCCGGCAGGATCGCTTATTCTGAAGGTGGAATGAATGTCGGAAATACTGCACTGATAGATTATAACCGGGCAGGAGTTGCCTTGATTGAAATAGTTACAGAACCTGATTTCACAGGTCCAAAAGAGGTCAGAGAATTTCTAAATAAACTATCATTGACACTCGAACATCTTGGAGTATGTGATACTCTACTTGAAGGTTCGGTTAGGTGCGATGTAAACGTGTCCATGAATGGTGGTAACAAGGTGGAAATCAAAAATATCAATTCCTTCAAGGAAGTTGAAAAAGCCATCAACTATGAAATTACTAGGCAGTCCAGTGTATATAACCGCAATCTTAAGATAGAACATGAAACACGACACTGGGACGATAAGAAAAAAATCACATTTAAGGCAAGGAGCAAGGAAGAGGAACATGATTATCGTTATTTTCCAGAACCCGATATTCCAGTAATCGTCTTAGGTAGTAATTTTGTTGCTGATCTAAAGCAACGAATGCCAGAACTTCCAAATGAAAGATTTGAACGTTTTAAATCAGAATATAAACTCTCAGACCATACATCCAATATTCTCATAAATGATAAGAAATTGGCAGATTTCTTTGAGTCCACTTTAAAGTTACGTTTTTCGCCAGTTGAAATAGCAAACATCCTAGTTACTGAGTTTAAGAGTTTGATTGAAGATGATACTGAAAGTAGGGACTACTTGAAAAACTTGAAAGTGAAACCAGAACACATAGCAGAATTGGTGAAATTGATTGAAGAAAATAAAATTAGTAGAACCACCGCGAAGGACATTCTGGTCAAAATATTTGAAAGTGGAAAGTTACCAACTGAGGTTGTCAACAATAATAATTCTTACAAAATAGCCGATGAAAAAACAATAATGGCTGCTGTTCAGTCGGTTTTTGATAATGAAAAGTCTGCAGTAGAAGATGCAAAAAAGAATCGAGAAGCGATCAATTTCTTATTAGGTAAAGTTATGAAATTTACCAATGGACGTGCAGATGCAAAAATCGCTATGCGTCTAATTAATAGCAAATTAAATGAAACTTAAAAGTAGTGATTTTCATTGCAATTTAGATTAACCAATAGTCCTTTTTAGATTCTTCTGAAAAGTCGATCTATTTTTTGGAAATTTGCTCTAACTGATGCAACACCATTGGAAGAAATGCACCAATGTCGCTAACAATTCCAATAGCCTGTGTTGTTCCTCTATCGAGAAGCTTTGTTACAACAGCTTGACTGATATCTACAGCAACTACCTTTACTCTTGCAGGAATCATATTTCCTACTGCAATTGAATGTAACATGGTAGAAAGCATTAGAACCATTTTTGTATTTCTCAATATTGATCTATATTTGTTTTGAGCCTGTATAACATCGGTAATCACACCCGGAATAGGTCCATCATCTCTTATAGATCCGCAAAGAGCGTATTCTACATTGTTCCTAATGCATTCATACATTATTCCAGATTTTAGAATATTCTTTTTGACCATTTCTTCTATAGACCCAGCTCTAAAAACTTCGTTTATAGCCTGCATGTGGTTTCTATGTCCACGAATCGCTAACGTTCCGTTTTTTACGTTCATGCCTAGAGAAGTACCAAATAATGAATTCTCTATATCATGGACCGCTAAGGCATTACCAGTAAGTAGTCCATTTATGTAACCCAGTCTAATCATCTTTGCTAATGAATCTGCGGCGCCCGAGTGGACAACAACCGGTCCTGCTGTGACAATTATTTTTCCACCGCTATTTTTTGTATTGTAAATATCCAATGCGATCTTTCTTGCAATTTGCTGAGTGGGCCTTTCACTTGAACTAGTGCTACTCATGAATTGAAAAATATCCACTCCTTCTCTTGGACGCTCTTCAGGTAATATTCTGACTCCTTTCTCACCCGTTACTATCATATCGCCTTTTTGGATATCTCTAATTTTTCTACATTCTGCAGTCTTGCTAGTTACATCTACGACAATACACTTGTCCATCATCATATTTTCTACATCAATCCATTCATTATTAAAGAAAATTTGAGTGGTATTGTTAGTTGTGCTGTAAAAATCTTTTGGCATAACCATTTCACATGGTGCGGGCTTTAGCGTGACACCATCGATTTTTGTAGGTTGTGCACCTTCGATAAAGACTGATGCTAACAATTGGTCAAGATGTTTTTTATTTCTTCCTGAAATCAATAACCTTGCATAACTTAATTCATCCTTCTTTTTTCCAACATGAAATTCGAGAACATTAAAATCTCCTTTTAGATCCATAACCTTATCAAATATTCTTGTCAGGATCATCGAGTCAATTAGATGACCTTTGATCTCTATGGTTTGTTCGTATTTTCTTTTCAACTGTGATCACTAAATAATAAATGTACTTAAGTGTTAAATTGGCAGTATCACTTTGCCGTTATACTCTGGAAGGTTTTCATTTTGAATTATTTTGTTGACAATTTCATCTTTTTTGATTTCAATAAACCACTGAGCAACTGTTTTTGCTATTCCATTTCTATCACATATTGCAATCAAGTAACCATTCCGATCCTTTAATGCGGTGAAATAATTTTCTTCCCCAACAGGTTCCCAATTGTTGTTGTTATTGTCCTTTAATGCCAACGCAGGCATAGCAATGTTTCCTGTATATTTATTCAAGATCTCTTGAGCTGCTCTAACTCGTTTTTCGCCAATTTTCAAAGCCGTGAAATACTGCATTTATTCAATATATACTACTCTTTTATATTTGCGTTTAGCGTGAGAATAGAGTTAAACTAACTGCGGTCAAGGGTAATAAAGGAACAATATCCCACACTAGATTTAAAAGATAAACTTCAATTGAAAAAATCATGAGCTATGAAATGAAAACAATTGCAATTTATTAATCCAACAATTGAGAGAGCAATGATGTTCTTACTTCATAGTTCAAGGAGTATGATTAACATTTTTATAAGAAAAGTATTCTTGATATAATATGTTGCGGCGAAATGCATGTTTCATCGCATTAGCCTTGTCAATTGTTTTGGTTTTACCATCTCTAAATTTTCCTTTCTTGAATATTCGTGCACATGGCCAGTCTGCAGTATCTCCTATATCTCAAGAAGAATACGATAAGTTAAAAAATTGTACAACAAATCTCAGCAAGAAACCCACATCGGTAGAATATCTAACTCATTTTAATTGCGGTCATATATCAAAAGATGAAAGCGGAAAGACAGTGAGACAATTTACATTAATTATTGAGGAAAATCAAAAGATACCGATTACTTATGAGGGTCATCTTTTTGATGGTTGGACATTTAACGGTACTATACCTGGACCCACAATAAGAGTCACAGAAGGAGATTTGGTTAGAATTAAAGTTATCAATAGTAACGATAACACACATGCTCATTCACTTTATTCACAGCCAACTCATTATGTTAAGGATAATGCATTTACAATGACAGGACAACCGGGAGGAACAATTTCCCCGGGTAGGAGTTTCACATACGAGTTTGTTGCAGCACCATATGGGGTGTACCCATATTACTGTCATGTGGAACCAATGGCAGATCATATCAACCGGGGATTGTATGGAATGATGATTATTGATCCTAAAGAGCCCCGTCCTAAAATGACAGAAATGGCCATGCTTCTCAATGGCTATGACTTGGATTTAGATCAGGAAGGGCCGATAACATTGCCGCTAGTTGATTCAATTGAAGAAGTAGAAAGCAACATGCCGATGAATTCAAGTAATAACAACAATACTAATGCAGAAACGAATATGAGTAGCATAAATCATATTTCTGTTCCTTCAATTCCAGAAAATGGTAATGGCAAAAGTAATTCCAGAGAACCGAGAGTCAATGAAATCTACACAGTAAATGGAAAAGCATTTGATTACATGATGAATCCGATTGTTTTGCACACAGGGGAACCATATCGAGTGTATATTGCAAATATGCTTGAATTTGACTCCGTAAATTCGATTCATGTTCATGGTGCCATGTTTAACTATTATGCGGCTGGTACGAATAAAACTGCTGACTACTTAACAGATATAGTAACGTTAGCAAATGGAGATAGGGGAATATTGGAATTTACTTATGATTATCCTGGAACCTATATGTTCCATGCCCATCAGGCCCTATTTACAGATTTGGGTTGGATGGGACTTTTTGATGTAAGGGGACCTCCGGTTAATACACAACCAAGTGACGTTACCTAAAAAGAACTACAAAACTAACTACTTTACACACTTGATTATTTTGTTTTGTAAATTTATATCCTAACCCCGTTGCTGTATTGCTCATTTGTTCTTTGAATCATCATTCAAAGTTTGCAAAATTTCAGACACAAGTTCGAATTTATCATTCAAAACGTAATCCACTGCAGAACTCAAGAATACTTGTAAAGATTGTTTCGAATATCCATCTATTTCATAAGATTTTGCCTGCAAGGCCATTTCCAGCTTATCGATAGTGTGAACAAATTTGGAACTAGTTGTTTTATTTTCAATATATTCATTCCAAATAGCAAGATACTTTTCATGGAGGTTGTATGGGAGTTTGAAAATAATTTCTCGCATAGCCTTGTCTTCTTGAATTATTTTTTCATCATGTGAGATCATATCGGGAGTGTTATCGCCCACCATTGATTCAGCCAGGTCATGTAAATTGGCCATCTTCATTACATATTCTGTATCCAGATTTAATATTTCGGAAAGGACCATACACATCATACACATTGAATAGGAATGATCGGCCACAGATTCCGGTGATGAAATGTTAGCTTTGTGTATCCAACCCGATCGCCTTACTTTCTTAAGATTACAAACAACTTTAAAAAAACTCACAAGGTCAGATTTTTGGTCATCTTCAAGGTTCATAATGTGTAGTGAATTATGATTCATATTAACATAATGTAACTCTGCATCATTGGGATGGTGGACTAAGAGCATCCGGAATCCTTGAAGTATATTCAAAGATTATCAATAAAAAAATGAGAAAATGATCAAGAACATACAATATAACACTGCTTACTATAGCCAAGACTATTGTAATGAATATCAAAAGCAGAACATTTCTCGTCTCTTGCAATTCTAAACAGTAATAATTTTGGCATCTATTTTGTATTTAAATCTAATTGGCCAAAGGTAATAGTTATGGTTAGTATTTTAAAAAGAAAAATATATTTCATTTATGGTTGATCTGCATTTAGTCTTTGCTCCAAACTGGTCAAGCCTCGCAAAATGAAAAAATCTTATATGATCTAAGCTAGATTATTTATTGGGTTTCTGATTGTTGATAAATAAATATTATGGCAATGATTGGACGCATTTAATGCTTATTCCATTAATTGAACTTAATATTCAAATGAATAGTCATATAAGATAGTAAATTGATGCCATAAAGGCAGCAATTACAAAAATTAAGTAGCCAAATCCAATTGCCATTATCGCAATTGATGTTTTCTTGAGTTTCTCAGTGTACTTACTCGATAAATTTGTCATGATGGCTAGCACTGCTGATGCTGTGAATGGTGCTATTATTGCTAATGTGATCATTAATCTGGTAATATTTTCCTCTTTTTGAGTTTTAATAGATGAATCAAATCCTATTGAAAGTGTAAGAAGAATCATAACCCCAATAATTACGGTCGCATCGACTTGAATAATGTCCTTGTCTTCAAGAGTCATTACAAAACCAATGAAAGTTAATCGAGCATATTTAAAACATTCCATAAGTACGAAATTATTACAATTTATTAACCAAATACAATAGTTCTATTGACCGGCGGGAAGAATTCTATTCGTAGAACCCCGCCGGTTTTGTATGATGGTACCAATCTGCGGTGTTAAAAGAGTACTTGTATTTTCGCGTGTACTTATAATAACTTGGCTTAACTAAGTTTACTCAGTGCAAGTAATTTTGGGGTTGTATGATATACGTGCCTCAAAGAAGTTATGTTCCAGCAATTGTTTTTCAGGAGATGCAATATAGGTGACTTGCACATTAAGTTGATTTAGTTTTTTGATTTCCAGGGAATGTCATTACAATTTTGTCGATTATTGGTAACTCTTGCAAGAACAAACAGTAGATCTGATAATCTGTTTAGATACATGAGAATATTCTGATTTATTTTTTGTTCCCTAGATAGTGCAACCGCAGTTCTTTCGGCGCGTCTTACCACGGTTCTACAAATATGGAGTAATGAGGTTTCAATCGTACCACCAGGAAGGATGAAATAGGAAATTGGTGTTAGCTCACATTCAAGTTTGTCAATATAACCTTCGATATCTGTTATCATTTCTTTTTTTACTAGCATCTTTTCATCATTCGTATTTTTGGGATTAGCTAACTCTGCTCCTAGTACGAACAAATCATGTTGAATATCAAGAAGTATTTTTTCAACATCATCAAAAATTGGATTCCCTTTGATGTTTGATATTACAAATCCGATATGAGAATTAGACTCGTCAACTTCTCCATATGCCATTATTCTTAAATCGGACTTTAAGGTTCTAGAACCATCAATCAGTCCAGTGTCGCCTTTATCACCGGTTTTAGTATAAATTTTCAAGTTCGGTAGTTAGTATAAGCTGATTCCATAAATTATTTTATGTGGATTCACCTCAGAAAAGTAGAATTACAATACCTCAATAAATCGTATAACGAACGGATTTGCCTTGAAGATAGGTCACTTGAATGAATAAGAAAATTAGTAAGAATGAACCTCTATTTTGTGTTCTTTAAGATATTTCTTTTTCTTGAATCTCTCATTACACTTCTCACATTTGAAGGGCTTTTCAAATTCTATTAAGAATCTTTTTCTCCTTTCCTCGGGAGTTTCCACGACCATCTTTAAATCTGTATTATCCATTGTAATTAATTTTTAAATCTGATTATGGTTTATTTACTTTAAGGAAGATACTACCATAGATAAAACTAGTTAAATTAATAGTTCTAATATTCTAGTTATTGCGTCTATTATGCTTACGAGATACTACCTACGTAACGTTGATTTCAAGTACAAGATTAGATTATATATAATTCGTGCAGAAGTTTAGCTGTGCCGTCGTAGCTCAGCCTGGGAGAGCACTCGACCAGTATTGGGGTGAAGCTGAAGACCGAGCTGTCGTGAGCTCAAATCTCACCGACGGCATACTCTTTTTTCAATGTCACGTTAATAACATGGTTAAATGAAGGGTTTAATTTCACTGAAATCCGGTTAGTCCGTCATCAATTGATAAGTAATAAAAATTTTGATACTGAAACTACTCGTCTTTCTTATCTAACAAGTCTTGTTTAATTTTTAAAAATTCTTCTTCACTCACAACTCCCTTTTCCTTAAGGTTGGCTAACTTCAGCAATTCATGGATAATAGATTCTTTGACTTCGACTGATTGCTTTTGTGGTTCGATTTTGATTTTATCCATCGAATTCTTCACGTATTGAATAATTTGCTCTGCGATGTTTTTAGATTTGGATTCCATCTCGTCCGCAGATCCTGGGGCTCTTATTATGATCTTAGATGAAAAAACTCCTTTTTCCAATTCTATTGAGGTTATCTCGTCATAGGACACAGATACAATATTTTCCCTCACACCAAGTAATGATGGATCTCTAATTACAATTCTCTTATTGGTAACAAATATTGTATCGGGGGTTGTAAATGAACCACCAGGCCTGTATTTTGATTGTCTGGTAATAAATTGCACTTGCTCATCATCATCTAGCCTGTGTTTTATCTTTCTTATTTGTTCAAATTCTTTATCGCTAAATTCCTTCGACGCACAAAGTTCTGCTTCAAAATCATTGATGTGTTTCAATGCGTGATAGATTTATGACCAATTATTAAGCCTTCATTCAAAAATTACCATTGCTATATCATTTTCACGCTAGCCATATCGCTTCACAAAAAGGACAGTGGATTTTATGAGCCTTTTGGTACTTCTGGACTTGCATGTTAATTGTTTATTTCCAAGATTTTGTCAAATTATTGATATTGAAACAAAATCGTTATAATGTCCATATGCTCAAGAAACATGAGGATGACTAATACACTTTTACTAGCATTCAAGCGAATCTTTTGTAATCATGATAATACTTTTTCATTCCGGAAATATAACGACTTTGATTTTTATGAGTATGATAAATGTGTAAACTGTGAAAAAATTTTGAGATATATACGAGGTTTTGACGAAAGCATTAGAGGGTGATAGTTTTTAGTATCAATCTTCCTGTTCTAATTATTCTATGGTGGATTGGAGCCATTGTGGCGGGATTGTCGCTCCTAATACCACAATATACATACTATGCCATAGCAGGTTCTATCGGATGGGTAATCGTTGTAATAGCCTCTGGTCTAATAATATATGCAATAAAAAGAAATAATGAAGAAAGTCAGAGAAATATCTCGTCGAATCTTAGCTAATTTCCTTTCCGCCTTGTTCTTCTATTACTACAAGAGTAACAGTCGATGTTATACCCGGTATCTTTCTTATTCTGCTGGTAATTGTATGATTCATTGTTTCAGTATTGTCTGATTTTACCTTGACGAATACATCATGCACTCCATAGGTTCCGCGCACTTCTTTCACATCAGAGAGTTTTGAAATTTCGTCTATAATTCTCTCTTCAGAGCCCAATGTACAATTTACCAGTATATATGCAGTAGACAATAATGATTCTAGAGATTTAGTGTATTTTAGTCTTTTCTATAAACTGGAGTTTTTAAATAACAAATACCTTCACTATTGTTTTAAAGTATAAAGTTTGTAAAGCTCTCCAGTACGTTTACTCACGTAATTCCACTCTCTTGCGCTATAATTTACTCTAACAAATTTTTGTCGCAATTCTGGATGCAACCTAACATACACATCATCTCCTATCGTGATGTTGTTTGACTTTGTTAGTGAAGTCATTTTTGCTGAAACACTCATGCAATAACTCAAGATATCGAGCGGTGAATTTTGATCATTACCGTACTGCACAATAATGTTTTCTCCTTCATCAATTCCTATCTTTGCACTTAAGTCAGGATAATCATACTGATTTAGAATTGGATTTAATCCATTCTTTATTATTGTAAGCATGGATATTCCACATCTGACAGCTCTATCACATACCACAAATTTATTCGATAATGATGGAAAGAATGCAATAACTGCATCCCCTACATATTTTAGAACAAATCCTCCATATCTGTAGACCGTGGATGACATTTCATAGCTAAATGCACGAATTATTGTTACCATCTTGTCTACTGGAATCGTCATTGACAGATTCGTAGATCCTACCAAGTCTACATATAATATGACTAGGGGGATTTTGGAATTTACATGATTTTTTAGGAAATTCTGTCCCAGTTCTATATTTGAGTCGTATTGATATCTTCTTTTTAGTGCCTTCCATAACCTGTTTTGTGTCTGCTTGATTTGGGTGTCTGTGTCGTAAATAGCCTCAGATTCCATTTGCTCCTTCTTTTCATCTGTAATCATAGAAATAAAAGGCGATCTCTTAGTCACGTTTTGAGCCTTGATTTCATGAACTTCCTTATTATTTCTAGTCATATGCAGAGGCTAACCAATCTTCTTGATAGTTCTCAACTAATAATAAGATACTGTAATGAATATACTGCTCAATAAAACTTAGAATTTCTAATTCTAGTTTCTTGGCTCAATTTATCAAGCATTAAGTTTGACTTTGTAATAGCCGCCGAATTTCATCCAGTAAATATGGTTCTTAACCTACCTTATTACTTTATAATTTGAAATGATTCTACCACTTTATTTGCCAACTTGACATTGCGAGGGACGCTTCGCGGATCATCGTGGTATGAAAGTTCATATAATTTTCCATTAGCAATAGTAAAAATGTCCGAATTAAAAAAAGCACCAATGGTAAATTCGACATTTAATCCAAAATTTCCTCCAATAGTAACGTATTTTTGTTTAACTGGACTATAGTCTATATCCAGAGAAGAAAGAAGGTCTTGTCTCTGCTGAACATACTTTAGTATTGTATTGTTCAGTGAAATCACATCAGTATCATTATATCCTTCAACTTGATGAATTTGAACAACAAATATAGGCTTTGTTCTGTTTGATATCTTAAACCACACTGTTTGATGAGGAGATTTTTCATCTTCTACAACCATCCAATTTGATGGATGTTGTACGGTAAATTTCAAGTCATTATTACTATATGTGAGGAAGTTGTTTGATGGTTGAGCATGAGATGGATTAATCAGTAAACTCACAATAACTAAGCAAATTGTGATGTAGACTCCATGAAAAGTAATTTTATTCAACATGCGTTAGAATTTATGGCAATTAATAATTTTTCCTATTCTGGTTACAGGGCCTCTAATAGACGATAAGAAGAGCTCAATCCTTTGCATCATAGATAAGTGTATCTGGATGCTAGCTAATAAAGCAGGTATATACTTGTAATAACAAGATATTGAAGGATTGACAGGCTGGAAATTGATGATTGGCAAATGTGAAAACAACTATTCGGTTATATGACTAGAACCAATGACTTTTGGATTAGCAATAGATTGTAAGCATGAGTAAAGACTAATTAGGACTGAAGTTTATCTCGAATAAGGACGCCTATTTTCATGAGAATTCCAAATAATGCTGATAATGATTTTGCCAAGAAATTAAACGAATACTTTGCTGAAATTGAAGACAATTATTTACAAAGTATGAAGCCCTCACTAACTACAACCGAAGTAAATGTGATGCTCCAAGATGGCTCTATTACAAAATCCGAGACCTTTGATCCACGGTTAGTTCTCGGGCATTATCGTTCCTTTCTAAAAGATCTGACAAACTGGGAAATCGGGGATATTCAAGAAACGACAGGGGAGCTGAATAGAATCTATTGTCAGATTTCTGCTAATCTTGATGGATATGTAATCAAGGGATTTTTTGGAATACAGTATAATATTTTACCATACTATAAACCAGATAAACAAGTCATACAGTTACAAAAGGAATTATTTGATCTTTCTGCTAATAACTCCTCCCAATTAGAATCAGTAGCAAATATTGGTAACAATACTATAAAACAGGAACTAAAAAATATGGAATTAGATGATTTAGAGTTTGAAGACTTGTTTGAAAGATTACTTGAAAATCAAGACTTGATCAACAAGTTAGAAGACAAAATAAGAAATGTTGAGAAGATATATCCAGAATTGGAAGGCGCAGAAAAAAAGAGGAGTTCTTTGATTTACGAACTCGATAATTTGGTAATAAAGGTCTATCAGGTTACTCCAATTTTGATAGATTATAATAAACTTATGCAGGGTGAAGAAGGTCTTATTGTCTATTTTGATATCGAACCTGAGTCTGATTCAAAAGGAAAAAAAAGTTCGAATAAAACTGTAGATTTCTCACGCATGAAGCCTCCAATGAAGGAAAAAATTGGTCAACTTTTTAAAGAAATAGGCTCAGCATTAAAGAATAAGAAATAGTAGACGCAATTTGTGGTGCAATAAAACAAAATTCATAATGTTGGTTGAATAAGGGTATTTGATTGAACAATCCTAGCAGGATGTATTTGAGGGGTAAAATTCCTTCGGTTGACGATATAGTCAGGGCTCAGAAATTAATGGACAAGACACACGTAAAAAGGACGCCGTTATTAAAGTCAAACACATTCTCAAAATCAACGCGAACAAATATCTTTTTGAAGTATGAATCATTTCAGAAAACCGGATCCTTCAAAGTAAGAGGAGCGTATTCAAAAATCAACTCGCTTAATAATGAGCAGTGCAAAGCAGGTGTAATCGCAGCTTCTGCAGGGAATCATGCACAAGGTGTTGCTTATGCCGCATTAAAGAGAAACATAAAATGTAATATTGTTATGCCAAAAAATGCATCTCCTGCAAAGGTAGCTGCCACTCGCTCTTATGGGGCAAATGTGATTCTCTCCGGTGACACCTACGATGAATCCTGGAAAACAGCTGATATGTTAGCGCGGCAGAACGGATATTCTATAATACATGCTTTTGATGACCCTGTAGTTATTGCAGGTCAGGGTACCATAGGTTTGGAATTAATGGAAGATTTGAAGGATATTGATACTGTTTATTTACCCCTCGGAGGTGGTGGACTTGCTTCCGGAGTATCTATAGCGATTAAGACCAAAAGGCCTAATGTCAAGATTATCGGAGTCGAATCTAACCAATTTCCAGCTATGAAAAAATCACTTGATAAGGGCAGTATTTGTCATATAACTGGAGGGTTTACTATTGCTGATGGTATTTCAGTCAAGTCTCCAGGCGAATTAACATATGAAATATGCTCAAAATATCTGGATGATGTTGTTACTGTAGACGACGTTGCTATAGTAGAGACCATGTTTACTCTTATGGAAAGAGAAAAAGTTGTAGTTGAACCTGCAGGAGCAGCGAGTCTGGCATATGTTCTTTCCAGTGGTAAAGCAAAAACCAATCAAAACATTATTTCAATACTATCAGGTGGTAATATCGACATGTATCTGTTGGGTCAAATAGTATCAAAAGGATTAATGCAAATGGGAAGACTAGTCAAAATATTCATCCAGTTGCCAGACAAGCCTGGAGCATTGAAGGGCGTTGTAGATAAGATAGCAGAGTTGAGTGTCAATATAGTTCAAGTTGAGCATGATCGACTAAGCTCAAACGTAGCTGCAGGATCAGCAGGTGTTTATCTGAGTTTAGAACTTGAAGATGAAAAGCATTCAAGGAGACTTTTAGATTTTCTGAAAAAGGAAAAAATGGTGTTTAAGGTTGTACCTTAACTGCAGTAGCAATATTCTCTAAATCCAGCTTTGTCAGCTGTAGAGCCACCAATTTTTACCAAGACAAACTCATTTTTGGCCCTTGCATAAGAATCATTCAGGTTTCGTTGATTTTCACGTAGAATTTGATATTCCTCCATAGATAATTTCTTACGTGATCCAATCTCCTCTTCAAGATTCATACTCTTTACTATCTCTTTGTAACCTGGTTGAATAACTCCACTGAATACCATCGCACTGCTACCACTTCCATAGGATCCAAAACCTACCCTGAAGCCTTCAATATCATTATTCTTCTTAAATTCGTACTCAAGTAAACTTCTCAATCCCATATACATTGAGGCTGTGTACAAGTTTCCTATTATGTTAGAGGCTTCAAGAGAACTTGCCATCTTTTTCTCATATACCTCGTTGTAGAATGAGGTTTGCATGAATGCTTTTCTGAATTGTTCGTCTGCCTTCATGAATTCCTTATCAGCCAGAATTGATTCTATTGTACCTCTACTGTCATTAGGGACGGGTTCGTTAGAGCCTATCTCCTTGATGACATGTTGCCATCGGGGAAGAGTTCTCCATTCATGTCTTAGCAAATAAGCGAGTGCCTTTTCTCCCATTCTTCTATATGGCAAATGCACTGTAAAAAGATCAATGTAATCTGTTATGGATTCTCCATCCTTAAGTTGAATCAATCCAGTCCTCATTGCTTTTTCCTTGTAACTGTCAAAGGCCTTCCTAACTTGGATTAAATATAATAGATTAGAGTACAATCCGTTAACAAGCGGAGTTTCCTTTCCAAAAGGTCTGTAGAAATCATATTCATTCTTGATGATTGTTGACGTGACTTTAGGATCCAATGCCAGCAATCTCGGGTTTTCCTTTATCAAGAGTGCAACTGCTCCAGCACCCTGCGTGTATTCTCCTGCTGATCCGACATCGTATTTGGCTATATCACTTACGACTACAATGGCCGCCTTTTCATTATGCTCTTCAGCCCTAATCCAATTGGTATTGTCATAAATTGCATAAGACCCACTGACACAGGCAAATTTGCATTCAATACCACCGGCATGTTCAAAACTACCATCGCCATACACCTGTTCAAGCATACCCACAACAAATGAGTTCAGCGCCTTTGATTCATCGATACTTGATTCCGTCGCTACATATAATCTGCCGATATCGTCTGGATGCAAGTTGTTTTTCTTCATTAGCTCTAGGCACGCATTTGATGCCATACAAGCCGCATCCTGATTTGTGTCGACCAGGGCCATCTTCTTAATCCCAATACCATGTTCTAGCTTTTGAGGATCAATACCTCTTGCTTGAGCAAAATCCTTATAATCAATGTACAGTTTTGGAACGTAAATAGCAAGGTCATCAATGCCAGCTGGCATGTTAGCAATTTTTCTCATAATAGACATTTAAAGGTACTTGTTGCTATTCGACTCTAATTAAAAGAAATTCGATAAAAAATTGCGGTCTTTTTAAGAAAATTGTATTATTTATCGCTATTAATTAATATGATTGTCAAGTAATGGTGCCTTTTTTTATCCGCAGAATAATGAAATTGAGGTATTGAACTGTTCTTGTTTGCAGATTATGTCAATTTTTTACAATAGAGTTGGACTAATGAACACGAATAGTCTCGTAAAAGTTATTGCGTTCATGGGCATCAAAGCCAATTTGCTTTATCGCTGAAATGATTTTATCTGCTGATAATTCTGTAGATCTTGCTCCCGTAGCACTTACTACTTCCTCGCCAATTAATGTTCCACCAAAATCATCGGCACCGTAAGTCAAAGCAAGTTGTGCCATTCCTATGCCATTTGTAAGCCAAGAAGATTGGAGATGATCAATAAGACCAGAAAAAACAATTCTGGAGATTGCAATCATTTTTAATAGCTCCAAACCACCAGAAGGATATTTTATCACTCCATCTTCCTGCATCTTGGTATTGTTCGGTTCAAAGCTCCATGGAATGAATGACATAAATCCGTGCGTCTTTTCCTGTAATTCTGCAATTTTTATCAAATGTCTTGCTCGATGTTCATAATCTTCTCCAGTCCCATACATCATAGTGGCCGAAGATTTTATTCCAAGTTCATGTGCTTGTCTCATGATATTTAGCCACTCTTCACTTTTTATTTTCAGTGGACTGATTCTAGACTTTACATCATCGTCAAGAATTTCAGCTCCTGCACCTGGTAACGAGTCCAATCCAGATTCCTTCAACCTCGAAAGTACTTCTCTGGTCGTGCTTCTTTCTACCTTAGATATGGTATCAATTTCGGAAGCAGAAAGTCCATGAATGGCAACATCTGGACATTTATCCTTAATTGTCCTGAATGCTTGCTCATAATACTCTAACTTTAGTTCTGGATTGTGACCTCCTTGCATCAAGACTTGAGTGATACCAAATTGGTCTTTTGCAATCATAACTCTCTTAACAACATCGTCTACAGATAACGTATATCCCTCGGAATCACCAGGCGCTCTGTAAAAAGCACAAAATTTGCAATAAGTTATGCATACGTTAGTGTAATTTAGGATGATATTGTTAACATATGTAGCAATTTTTCCAAAGAGTCTTTCTCTCAAAATATTACCAATCATGCCTAAAGCATAGTTATTTTCAGATTTCAATAAACGCACACAGTCATTTATGCCCACTCTTTTTCCTTGCAATACTTGATCGAGAATATCACTAACATCAGATTTCTGGATCAATTCCTGTGCAAAGAAATTCATGAGCTATAAGATTCATGACGTTTGTCAACGATATTTATTCTTTACAAAACATGCAAAAAAGTGAAGATTTTATAGCCGATAGCGACATCATCTAAATAAATTGTTAAGTATTACGGGCAGTACTAATGCATTGCAAAAAGTAATCCATGGAGAAGAATTATCATTTAATGATGGCATGGAATTGATGAAAAATGAAAATGTCTTCAACTTGGGCGCTGCCGCTAATTTGATTAAAAAAAACCTAACTGGTAACACTATAACTTTTGTTGCTTCATACTACCTGAACTATACCAATGTTTGCGCTGCTAGCTGTCCTCTTTGTGCATTTTATAGAAAGGGAACTGAATCTGATTCATATACCCTAACAATCGAACAAATTCTGGCAAGGGCAAAAATTGCAATAGAGCAGATGAAAGCAACAGAGCTTCATATAGTTGGTGGATTTCATCCTAAATTGGGACTTGACTATTACGAAAAAATGATAAGTGAAATCAAGAAGGAATTTCCATCGGTAACGGTAAAAGCCCTCACGCCTGCTGAAATTCATTTTATTTCTCATATTACAAAGAATTCCGTTAGAGAAGTACTTTCGAGGCTAAAAGGTGCAGGGCTTGATGCTCTACCAGGCGGAGGAGCAGAGATATTCAGTAAAGATATTCGGGATATCATAGTGAGAGGCAAATGTTCAGGAGCTGAGTGGCTTGAAACAGCTGGCATCGCACATGATATGGGAATACGAACAAATTGTACAATGCTTTTTGGCCATATTGAAGAGCCCCAACATATCATTGATCATTTGATTAAAGTTCGAGAATTACAAAAGAAGACAGGCGGGTTTATTACTTTTATTCCTCTAAAATTTAGCCTCGACAATACCGAACTTGAACAAAAGGGACTAATTGAAAAAGAAAGTTCTTCGATATATGATCTGAAAGTAATTGCTCTTTCACGACTCATGCTTGCAAACACATTGAAAAATATTTCTGTTTATTGGGTTGCATTAGGAAAGAAATTAGCTCAAGTTGCGTTGTCATATGGTGGAAGCGATCTTGTTGGTACTGCATTTTCTGAAGAAATTTTTAAGGCAGCAGGTAAGACTACAGGAACTTCGATTCAGGAATTAGTATCATTGATTAAAGATGCGAAATATAATCCCTTACAAAGAGATACATTTTTCAACATCTTAAAGCAGGCCATCTAATTATTATTGATTATCTATAACTTTGGATTTTTTTACCGTTACTATCTATGAATAGTAATTCATCGTATGAAAGAATGTTGTTGCGCCTGGCATTCTGAAGTAACGTTATTATAGAATTCTTTCCATCTTCTCCCATATCAATAGTAAGGTCATTCACATACATCCTAACAAATTTTTTAATCAGAGACTTGGGTTTGCCCCTACCAAATTGCATTGAATATTCTATGGCATCTTCCAAATGTTCCAGTCCATACTTTATAGAATTCCTAAAAAGGTCGTCAAATTCAATAATTTCTTCAACCATTAAGGACCGGTTACTTATGACATTAATTCCTAGAGGAACTGGCATTCCGTTGGTAGTATCATGCCACCATTTCCCGAGATCCAGAATTTTCCGGAATTCATTTCCAAATGAAATCTGCGCTTCGTGAATAACTATCCCTGCGTCTACCAAGCCAGATGATACATGTTTTGGCACTTCACTAAAAATAAATTCAGTCCCAGCAAATTTACCTATGGCCAGATTTAGCAGAAGATTTGCCGATGTCATTTTGCCAGGAATTCCTATCTTGTATTTGTTCAAATCTTTAATCTCTATCTTTTTTTTCGAAATTACAACAGGACCATAATTAATTCCAAAACTTCCACCACTATTCAAAATGACGTAATCTTTGATGAAAGCATAAGCGTGGGCTGAGATTGCTGTTATGTCTAATTCATGGTCAATTGCCCTTTTGTTCAATTTCTCAATATCTTCAATGACATGTTTTATTTCAAAGTAAGGTGAACTAATCTTACCCGAAGCAATCCCATAAAACATAAAAGCATCATCTGCATCAGGGGTGTGTCCCAGTGTTACTCGTTTCATAAAAAAGTGAATATTCTGACGATATTTTTGTTTTACAGTATTAGAGCCACGGAAATTGAAAGATTGGGACTAAAAAGTGAATATTGCGATCTGTAAGCAAGCATTCGCATATGGTCACATGCATGCCTACCTGCGAACTTGAATTTGATATGGTTCCTTCGTAATATAAGGAAGATTTAATAATCCTGGATAGATTTTTTGTCGTTTGTAAGATGCCAAAATTCAAGTCTACACAGGATATCTTGAGAATTATAGGAAATAAGGATCAAATTCGTAATTTCGGTGTAATTGCTCACGTAGACCATGGAAAAACTACGATGAGTGACAGTTTACTGGCTGCATCAGGAATCATTTCTCCTTCAGTTGCAGGTCAGGCCCTCGCACTTGATTCAATGAAACTAGAACAAAACAGACAGATGACAATTAGAGGGGCTAATGTAACTTTGTACTATGAAATCGGGGGCAAGGAATATGTCATTAACATGATTGATACCCCTGGCCATATTGATTTTACAGGAAGAGTTACCAGAGCCCTAAGGGCCATCGATGGAGTAGTTGTGGTCTCAGACTCTGTGGAAGGGATTATGACTCAAACAGAAACTGTCACAAGACAGGCGCTCGAAGAGCGAGTGAGACCAGTTCTATATATAAACAAAATAGATAGACTTGTCAAAGAATTAAGATTAGATGCACCTGCAATGCAAAAATGGCTTTCAAATATTATTGCAGAATTTAACAAGTTGGTCGATATCTATGCTGAACCGGAGCTAAAAGAGAAATGGAAAGTAAGTATTCAGGGGAACAGTGTAGCATTTGGTTCTGCAAAGGATAGATGGGGATTTAATTACAATATTGCCCAAAGGAATGGTGTAGGCTTTAAGGACGTTTATGATGCATACAACTCAGACGATCAGGCCCTAATAAAGGCACTTTCGGAAAAAGCTCCATTACATGAAGCAGTGCTTGGAATGGTCGTACAACATCATCCACCTCCGCATGTCGCACAGCGATATAGAATACCAAAGATTTGGCCAGGTGATCTTGATTCTGACATTGGAAAGTCCCTTGTGTCATGTGATGACAAAGGACCAATTCTAATGATGGTTACGACGATTAATGTGGATCCACAGGCTGGTAGAATAGCAACTGGTAGACTATTTTCAGGAACGATAAAGGACGGAGATGAAGTTTATCTTATTGATGGGAAAAGGATGGGTAAAGTTCAGTCGGTAAATATCTACATGGGTAACACTCGGGAAGTAGTAAATATGCTTCCAGCAGGAAATATTCCAGCATTGCTAGGTATCGATCATGCAATTGCGGGAGAGACATTTTCATCAGTTAAGAATGTGCCTGCATTTGAATCAATCAAGTATGTCTCTGAACCCGTTGTTACTATTGCAATAGAACCAAAACATCCAAAAGATCTTCCTAAATTAGTTGAAGCATTAAGAAGAATCACTGTCGAGGATCCAAACCTTATAGTAAAAATTAATGAAGAATCTGGAGAAACATTACTTTCCGGCATGGGGGTATTGCATCTTGAAATTGCTACTTCTCTCATACTGGAAACAGGTCTGGAAATTACTACGACTCAACCTCTTATCAATTACCGTGAGACTATCCGCACCAGTGCTGGGCCAATCATGAGTAAATCGCCAAATAAGCACAACAAGATTTTTATGAGAATCGAACCACTTTCAGAAGAAATTGTTGAATTAATCAAGAATGGTCAAATTCATGAAGATCTAGATAAAAAACAGATGGCTAAACTATTGCGAGAAAAAGGTTGGAGTGCAGATGAAGCAAAGAGCGTAGCTGCCGTTGATGTTAGTGGTAATATTCTTCTTGATCAAACAAAGGGTGTACAATTTATTCAAGAATCAATGGATTCTATAAGATCCGGTTTTGATGATGTGATACACTCGGGTCCACTTGCTCATGAGACTGTTCGTGGAGTGAAATTCGTATTACATCATTTCGTACCCCATGAAGATCCTGCTCACCGTGGCCTTGCGCAATTAATGCCAGCTACTAGACGAGCCATGTTAGGATCTATGCTTTTAGCTGACCCTGCATTATTGGAACCAATTCTGGGCATGGAAATAAAATGTCCTCAAGAACAAATAGGTACAGTTGCTGGGATCTTATCGGGAAAACGAGGTAAACTATTAAACGTTGAGCAAAAGGGAGTCATTACCATTATTCAGGGAGAAGTACCTGCATCAGAAACTTTTGACTTGTCTGAAGTTATGCGAGGGGGGACTGCAGGAAAAGCTCTATGGAATACGTACTTTAAGACTTGGCAAGTTGTACCCCAATCCATATTCAAAACTCTTGTAAATGACACTCGAAAGAGAAAAGGATTAAATCCTGAGCCTCCGACATCTGACGAATTCGTAGACAAAGAATAGCCTAGCCAAGAGGCAAAAATCTCATTTTCTTGATATGATAATTTCAATAATACAGGCTTGATTATAAAAAATACATTGCATAAAGTGTAGAATTTATATGTTACATCCAAATATAATATAATAATTATAAAGGGGCAAAGAAAACCATGTTTAACAAGGGATCTTGTAGATCGTGTGGAAAGATTTTGGCACCAATTTTGAGATGTAACGATTGCAAAGAACATGTTTCATGGATTTGCAATATGTGTCAGCGCGTAGAAGACGTATCACATAAACATGATAGAATACACGATCCAAAAAACACCTATCCGAATTCGAAAAAGCCAATTGAAAACGGGATAATGCATATAATCGGCAATGGAAAATAATTCAGTCAAACACAAACATTAGCTTGAGCATTGATGATAAATCATATACTTCTATCATGCTTCTTGTGGTCATGCATCTTTTTAGAGTCTACAGGACAGCTATCCCTTTCCACTTCCACGTAAATCTTGGATGAGGTCTTTACATCGATTACTGATTTGATTTTATCTTCTATTGTATCTATTACCTGTTCTATTTGATCCGTGGTAATGTTATCCACCAGGCTTACTTCCATGGCAACAAGGACGTCATTGGGACCAAAATGCATGGTTCGCAATGTAATTACTCTATTTACTTCTGGAATCTTTACTACCGATTCTATCATCTTTGAATGATCTTTTTTTGACATTGCCTCTCCAATTAGAAGAGCTCTGTTTTCTTTTGCTAAAAAGAATGCAAAAAGCATCAGAACGCCGCCTATGGATATGGAAGCTAGTGCATCATAAATCATATTGTTGGTAACATCTGACAGGTAGATTCCTATTGCCGCTATTGCAATTCCAAGCAATGCTGCAGAATCTTCAACCATGACGGTAAGAATGGTAGGATCTTTACTTTCTTGAAATTCCTTAAATAATTTATGTAGATTTACCTTTTCCCCTCTTGCCTCTATCGTATCCTTAAACAAATTGAAAGCAATACGAAGTGCATTTCCTTCAAAAATCGCGGATATCAAGAGTATTACATAACTAACATCTGTATTTACAATCTGATGGACAGGATCATAGAAAGAAGTAAATCCCTTCTCAAAGGAAAGGATACCGGAAATTCCAAACAGTAATGTCGCAACAACAAATGACCAGAAAAATTGTTCCTTCCCATATCCAAATGGATGTCTCTCTGTAGGTACCCTGGAGCTTGTCTTGATTCCAATTAACAGTAATACCTGGTTAAAAGTGTCAGAAAATGAGTGATATGTTTCTGACCACATTGCGCTACTATTTGTTAGTAATGATGCAATCAGTTTTGCAATTGATATTCCTAAGTTACCAAATAGCGCAGCATAAACAGCCTTCTTGGAAGTTCCGACCAATAATTATTCTCCTGTTCTCCTTATCTTATATTTTCGGATGTTATCTAGAACATATCTCCTTCATGAAGATGTTCTGATCAAGTTTAGAAAATTCCTCTAGACTTATTCTCTCTCCTTTTGCCATTATTTCTCTAATCTTCTTTCCAGCAGAAGGTTCTTTCCACCACTTATCGCTGAATCGATTGGACAAATATCTTTCTAATTCTGCAGCTCGGATTGCAGCTATCATGTAACTTGGTACATACATTATTGCTTCGGGCAGAATATGATGCAACATCCAATATTCTCCTGGCACATCAAGACCCATATACTTTTTGATTAGCTTCTCATATAGTCGATTTGCCTCATGAATTGAAAGATTTCTATTCCAGTACTCCATTTTCATTAATGAATTTGCCGCATAAAAAACAACAAAAAAAAGTTCCATGAATTTATTTCTCCACACAAGTTCGGTAAGTACTTTCTCGTTTGTAATCCCAATATCTTTCAAATACAATGGATTTCTAGTTAAACTCTCGATTAGTATTGAAAATATTTCGGCTATTCCCATTGAAAACTTGTACTTTTCCCAATAATTTAAGTCCGATTCTATTGATGAGGCATGTATTGCATGTCCAGTTTCATGATAACAGCTTGACAAATCAAAGTAAGGACTTTCGCTTTTGTAAAGTACCCTTATATCATCAGGGATTTTTACAAAGAAGCATATCGGTGACGGATATTTGTTTGGCCTGTCATCTGTGTCAAAGTGTATTTTTGAAAAATCAAATCCTATAGATCCCAAAGTCCTCTTAACGGTAATCACAGGATTAATTTTTATGAAATGCTTTTCCATATTCTGGAAAATTCTGTTGCGAAAAAAATAGAAATCATCATAATATTCGGGCTCCTTTCCAATTAACTCAGTCCCAGATTTTAGCTCACTGCTAAATGATGTCCTGGCACGAGCTCCCATCTCTGAAACCAACTTCTTGAGCTTATTTAGAGAAATTTTTTCACTAATTAGATACCCATCTAGTGGGTTAAGTGATCCTTTTTGAGTATCATCCACCTTTTCAGAAAAGTCAGAATAGATTTTTCTGATTTTTTTGAATCGTAAATTAATAACAGGAGCAATATACTTTGTCTTCTTTACAAAATCATCAAAGACCAATCTTCTTTTTTTGTGATCAGACTCAGCGCTATTAAATTGTCTCCACGTATTCCAGCTTACTTGCTTTCCACCATATTTAAAATCTCTACTTTTAATCTTGCTATCTCTTAATTCATGTAATTTCAATTCTAGAGGCTTTGTCATGGCATCAGAAATGTTTTCTATTGAAGAGAGCAATAATATCCTTGGTTCAGAAAATGATCTCACAAACATTTCAGAGACTAAATATTTCATTTTGGACAAATTTTCGATGTTCCTTTTATCATAATCGTGGCCGGCAAACTGTAAGTATTGTTCATTGGTTTCGGCGGTATACAACGCCTCATCTATTTTACACCATTCGTTTAGGTTCAATAAAGATAATTTTCGACTAAAAGATATTTAAGTTGGTTAAGGAAGTCATGCAAGAATACTCGTTTGA
>Ga0233417_10000021_pt1 | contig 43670 bp, 40 predicted proteins | sample Sed_MG_FD_189023 | JGI IMG/M metagenome (GOLD analysis project Ga0233417, IMG submission 189023) | Sediment microbial communities from Lake Towuti, South Sulawesi, Indonesia - Sediment_Towuti_2014_0.5_MG | ecosystem: Environmental > Aquatic > Freshwater > Lake > Sediment | place: Indonesia... | reverse complement strand
TGTCCGGTGGCGGCGTCGAACGCGGGCGCGATCCCCGAGGTCTGTGGCGACGCTGCCGTGCTCTTCGACCCGACCGACGTGGATGCGATCGCGGCCGCGATCCTCGAGACCGACGAGCGTCGCGAGGAGCTCCGCGAGCGGGGCATCGCGCGGGCCTCCGCGTACACGTGGGAGGAGACCGCGCGAAAGCACGAGGCCGTCTACGCCGAGGCGCTCGCAGGCACCCCCTAGGATCCGACGCGTGCGCGTCGGCATCTCCCTGCTGACTCTCGTTCCCGGGATCAGCGGGGGGTCGGAGAACTACGCGCGCGAGCTCGTCCGAGCTCTCGGACATGTCGGAGTCCACGAGTACCGCGTCTTCCTGCCGACGATCGCAGCGGACGTCGAGGGGCTGCCGAGCGAGGTCGTGACCGAGTACCGCGCGTCGCGCTCGACCCCCGGGCGCCTGCTCGCCATGAGCCGGGCGACGCTCCGCGGTGGAGCGATCCGCCGCCGGTTCGGGGAGCTGGATGCGATCCACTTCCCGCTCAGCGTCATGATCCCGCGCACCGGCGCGCCGCCCGCCGCGACGACGGTGCTCGACGTCCAGCACGAGCTGCTCCCGCAGTTCTTCTCCGCACCCGAGCGCGCCTATCGACGAGCCGTGTACGGATGGACCGTCCGTCGGAGCAGGCTCGTCGTGACGATCTCCCACCACGCGGCCGCGACCATCGTCGAGCACCTTGCGGTGCCCGAGCGGCGCGTGCGGGCGATCCATCTCGGGATCGATCACGAGCGGTTCACGCCGGGCGCCGGCGTGCGCGAGGAGTTCCTCCTGTACCCGGCCCTCGGCTGGCCGCACAAGAACCACGAGCGGCTCTTCGAGGCCTTCACCGCCCTCCGCGCCCGACGGCCGGGGCTCGAGCTCGTGCTCACGGGGTACGAGGGGCCGGCGCCCGCCGGCGCACGGGCCCTCGGCAAGGTCTCGAGCGACCGGCTCGTCGACCTCTACCGGCGGGCCGGGGCGCTCGTCTTCCCGAGCCTCTACGAGGGCTTCGGCCAGCCGCCGCTCGAGGCGATGGCCTGCGGCTGCCCGGTCGCCTGCTCGAACGCCGCGTCGCTCCCCGAGGTCTGCGGGGAGGCCGCGCGCTACTTCGACCCGACGTCGGTCGAGGACATGGTGGAGGCGATGGACGAGGTGCTCGCGAGCCCGGACGACTGGAGCACCAAGGGGCTGGCGCGAGCGGCCGCGTTCACGTGGGACGCAACCGCTCGCGCGCACGACGCCGTCTACGCGGAGCTCGCCTCCTGACGGACAAAGTGGGCGATCGTGCCCGCGCCTTCGGCACGCCGGAACTGCCCCCCCGCGCGAGTGACCTCCTCGACCAGCCGGCGCACGCCCGGGTACCCCGTACCCCACCCCCCGTCGTCGACCGCGTCGTGGAAGAGCACATGGCCTCCGGGGCGCACGCGCGTTCCCCAGCGCTCGAAGTCGGCCCGCACGCCCTCGTAGCGATGGTCGGCGTCGATGAAGAGCAGGTCGAGCTCCGGGCTCGGCTGCTCGACAGTTCGAGTGTCGGCGACGACCAGATGTACTCCCGCGAGGCCGTATCGCTGGAGGGCGGCACCGAGCTCGGAGTCGAGCTCCTCGCCCGTCGCCCCGGCCGGCACCTCGAGATGGAGGTCGTACGACCAGAGCTCCGAGCCGGGCGCCATCGCCACGGCCAGGAGGAAGGTGCTGCCCCCCTTGAAGCGCCCCAGCTCCACGATCGTGGCAGGGCCGAGCGAACGCGCCAGCCGGAAGAGGAGGGCGGCTTCATCGAACCGGAGCGAGGCGATCCCGTGATTCAGCTGGCCGCTCGTGAACAGGAAGTCGAGATCCTCGAAGCTCGCCGCTCGCCGTGGCCAGGAGGCGTCGCCAAAGCGCCCGCTTCCCCGGTCGCCGCCCGTCGCGGCGAAGACGACGTGCTGGCCCGGAGTCGTGCGACCCAGGCGTGCGAGGGCGCGCTTGACGGGCTCACGCATCGTCGGCCGAATCTAGACGATGGGGCCGAGACGGTGACGACGCAAGTCGCGGAAGCCCGCCCGAACCGCACGCAGCGCAGCTCGGCGCCGCGAGGAGAAGAGGAGAGCCTGCGCGGTGTGGGCGAGCAGTGCCTCGACCCGGCGCGCGAGTGTGCCGATCACTCCGAGCGGCGCCCAGCGCTCGGCGACGACGAGCCCGTTCCGGAGGCTGTAGTAGATCGTGGCCGGAGAGGACTCCCCGCCAGTCGACGCGGAGACCTTGTGCCAGACGACGCTCGCCGGGACGACGAGGACGGCGAGGCCTTCTGCCCGGGCACGAAGTGACCACTCCACGTCCTCGGCGTACGCGAAGAGGGACTCGTCGAAGAGTCCGATGCGTTCGAGAATGGAGCGCGACATCAGCATCGCGCCACCGCATGCCCTGTCGGTCGGATAGGGAGCGACGTCCGGGCCGAGCCGGGGGCGGCCGTAGCGCAGATGCCGCCCGTGGTGTCCGCGTCGTCGACGGAAGCGGGCGCCGCCGTACCAGATGCGGTCCGGATGATCGGCGAAGAGGATCTGCGAGCACACGGCCGCGACGCGAGGATCCTGCGCCGCGTTCACGAGGGGCTGGACGAAGCCCCGGTCGACGAGCATGTCGTTGTTCAGCACGAGCACGTACTCCGCTCCGCGGTCGAGTGCCGCCCGGATCCCAGTGTTCATCCCGCCCGCGAACCCGCGATTCTCCGGGAGCCGAACGAGACGGACGGAAGGGCAGGAGGCCTCGACCGCGTCCGCGCTCCCGTCGCTCGAGCCGTTGTCGACACAGATCACCTCCAGCGCGGGGTACGAGCTGCGGAGCAGCGACTCGAGGCAGGCGATCGTCTCCCCCCTTCGGTTCCAGGAGAGGACGACGGTGCAGACCCGGGGAGCGCTCATGTGAGCGCCCGCAGGTAGCGCCACCCGGAGGCGAGCCCACGAGGTCGGACGACGGCGACGAGGAGGACGTACACGACGATCCCGGCGATCGCGGAGGCCGCGGAGCCGAGGAGGAGCGCGGGCGGGAGGAATGCGAGGAGGACGAGCAGCGCGATGGCCGCAGCCGCCCCCAGCACGTGCCGACTCGCGCTCGCGGCGGCGCCGAGAACGTGGAGAAGGCCCACCGCGACGAGGGCAGTCGAGATCGCGAGCGATACGGCGAGTCCGTAGAGCCCGAGCACCGCGTCCGCGAACCATGCGAGCGGAAGCTGGATGGCGAGGGCTGCGACGCCTATCCACGGGAGGGCGCCCGTTCGACCGGCGACAAACGTGAGGGGGAACGAGACACTGACGACGACCGAGACGGCCATCCACGGACTCAACGCGACGACGAGGTGGCTCACCTCGTCTCCGACGTCGCCACCGTACGCGTCGCCGAGGACACCCTGGACGAGCCCCGCGCCCGCGAGCACGACCGCGCCCGTCGCCGCGCCGATGACCGTGAACGCGAGCCACGAGGTGGCGGTCACGTGACGCTTCGTCGCGGCCGCGTCGACTCCCGCGCGCGTGAGCGGCACCGACGTCACGAGCCCGAGCGAGGCGGCGGTGATGGCCACGAGCGCGGACGCGCCGATGTAGGCGTAGGCGAACGAGGTCTGCGCGCCGACGCCTTCGCGCGCCGCGAACGGAAGGCACACGACGTACACGAGCTGGAGCGCGAGCGGCAGCGCGGCGGCCGCGGCGAAGGCGCCGAGGCGAGCCCGGATCGGCGGCCCCGTCGGTCGCACCGCCGCCGCGGGCATCCGGGCACGCAGGGCCCGCAGCGAGAGCCCGACGACCGGGACGAGGAGCGCGACGACCGCGTTCAGCGTCATCCCCCAGGCCACGGCGGCGATCCCGTCCGACTCCACCCTCTCGAGCATCAGCAGGATGCCGAGGACGCTCCCGGCCGCGTAGCCGAAGGCGGCCGTCGCGTAGTCGTCCAGCGCGGCGAGGCCACTCGCGGCGATGCCGGCGAAGAGCTGCGCGATGCCCGCCGGCACGACCCAGCGGAGCGTCTCGGTCGCAGCGTCTCGGGCCGTCTCCGAGCCCTGCCCCGTCAGCACGCCCGCGATCCAGTCCGCCGCGAGGAAGGCGAGGAGCAGGATGGGCACGGAGACCACCGCGAGCGCGACCGCGTACCCGGCGAGATCCGCCGCCAGGCGCCGCTCGGTGCGCGCCCGCGCGAGCGACGGGAGCACGGCGATCCGGATCGCCTGGGCCGCGAGGACGATCACGATGAACACGCCGTACGCCGCGAAGAAGCCGTCCGTCTCTGGAGTCCGACCGAGCTCGCGCGCGATGATCACCCCCGCGAGCGCCGACGCGACGGTCACGACGAGCGTGGACGCTGCCGTGAGCGCCGCGCTCGCCAGCGAGCCCAGGCCGGGCGAGTCTGTACGCTTGCTCACCGACGCGGAAGCGTACGCACGATGGCGAACGACACCCTCTGGACAGGCAGCACGCTCGACGCGCTCCGGCGCGAGTTCGGGGACGTCTACGAAAGCCGAACGGCGCTCGTGACGGGGGCAGACGGGTTCATGGGCTCGCACCTGACCGAGGCACTGGTCGAGCTCGGGGCGAACGTGCACGCCTTCGTGCGCGCGACCTCGAGCGGGGCGCTCAACAACATCGGCCACCTTCGCGACCGGCTCAAGGCGCACTTCGCGGACCTGACCGACAAGACCTCGGTCGACTACCTGGTCAGGGAGCTCAAGGAGACCGCTCCGGATCGGCCCTACGTCTTCCACCTGGGCGCGCAGGCCCACGTCGGCGAGTCGTGGCACCGCCCGTACGAGACCGTCATGGCGAACACCCTTGGCACGCTCAACCTCCTGCAGTCCGTGATCGACCACGAGCTGGAGCTCGAGAAGTTCGACACCGCCGGGACCTCGGAGGAGTACGGGAACGTCCACGAAGACGTCGCCCACCAGCACGACTTCGACGACGCCGGCGGTCTCATCCTCCACGAGCGCTCGCCGATCAACCCGAAGTCGATCTACGCGACCTCGAAGGTCGCGGCCGACTTCCTGACGATGAACTACTTCGACGCGTTCGCCGTGCCGGGAGTCGTGACGAGGATGTTCAACAACTACGGGCCACGCCAGAACCCGCGGTACGTGACGGGAACGATCGTCACGCAGGCGCTCACGCGCGAGACGGTCGAGCTGGGCAACCTCGAGCCGCTGCGGGACTTCTGCTTCTGCACGGACGGAGTCCGTGGCCACCTGACCGTCGCAGCGCAGGGGAGGCCGGGTGACGTCTACGTGTACGGGCAGGGCGAGAACATCTCGATGCAGGACTGGGCGGAGCTGATCCTGCGCGTGGGCGAGGAGCACGGCTTCTGGCCGAGCGGACGGCAGGTCGCGTCCGTCTCGGGTCGGTACCGGCCGGGCGCGAGCGACGTGCTGGCCCTGCGGGTCGGCCACGAGAAGCTCACGTCCGAGACGGGCTGGGAGCCGCGCATCTCGTGGGAGGAGGGCGTCCTGCGGACGATCCGCTGGTACGCGGAGAACCGGGAGCGCTGGATCGGACGCGTCGACTGGCTGCCGACCGGCGCCCCGCTCAACGCCAGGCTCTAGCCGGCCGGCCTGGGGCCCACGACCCGGGCGAGCCAGTACTCGCCCGACTCCGCGACGCGCACGCACACGTAGTCGCACTCCTGCGTCCGCCCCAGCGCCAGCGCCGACGCCGGCGGGATCCCCCCGTCGGGAAGGCGGACGACGCGCGTCTGCTCGATGCCGGAGGCGAGCGCGTACCAGCGGGCGAGCGCGAGCGGCTCGAGGTCGTCGTAGTCCAGGTACACGGTTCCCCCGTCCGCCCAGGCCCGCGCGAGGAGGCCCGGCACGCCGGCCTCGAACCGTCCCGTCCGTCGCGGACCCTCGACGGTGTAGGTGTGGACGAAGAGCGCGAGCTGGACGGCGGCGAGCGCCACGAGCCCGGCGGCGAGAGCCCTCCCCCACCGCGTGCGGACGGCGATGCCCGTCGCCGCGTCGACCGCGGGAATCGCGACGACGACGAGCAGCACCGCGAAGGGAGCGAGGCGAAGAGCGTGGAAGCGGTCCGTGGTCACGGCAGCCGGGACGGGCGACACGGCGAGTGCGGCGAGTGCGTAGCGCCAGAACGGATCGCTCCTCAGGCGGAGGACGATGAGCACGACGCCCGCGAGCGCGAGAGCGAGCGAGACGGCGAGGAGCGCCCCCGTCCCGGGGGTGTGCGCGTAGGGCTTGACGTCGCCCGAGGTGACGTAGTGCCAGACCTGGAGGTCCTGGAGGTAGTTCACGACGCCACGCCACACGATCTCGAGGCGGGACATGCCCTCTCCGACGAAGGTCGTGGCTTCGTATCGGCGGGTCAGCGCTCCGGGATGAGCGCGGCTGTAGAGGAGAAGCGGGATCTGGGTCACGGCGAATCCGAGCCAGACGGCCGCGAGCCACCTCCAGCGACCGCGTCCGGCCACCACGACGAGGGCCGCGGCCAGCAGCGGAGCGAGCAGGCGTCCGCCGGCGTACACGTACGTCAGCGCCCCGAGCGCGAGGGAGACGGGCAGCGCCGCGACCGCGTTCCAGCGTGCGACGCGACACGTCCGCTCGACGGCGAGGAGGAGCAGAGCGAGGACGAGCGGCTCCATCGCGACCTCGAACGCGACCCGCCCGAGCTCGAAGAGCCAGGGCGAGAGGCCGGCGATCGCGACGGTGACGACGCCGACCGACGGCTTCCCCGTGCGCCGGTAGCCGAGCCAGCCGAGCAGGAGCACCGCCGCGAGCACGCACGCGGCCGCGAACCCCCGAGCGACCTCGCGGTCCGCCCCCGTGACGAGGAAGACGCCCGCGAGCCCGTAGACGAAGAGCGGGCTCTTGTAGTCGAGGAAGGACGAGAAGTAGAGGGGGAAGCGGGCGCCGTACTCGTCCCGGCCCTCGCTCGCGATCGTATGCGCGTTGTACGCGATCGCCGACTCGTCCCGGAAGAACCCGGGCGGATTGCCGGGCGAGATCCACAGCTGGAACGACGCCACCGCCGTCACGACGGCCAGACCGACGAGCAGCGGCCAGCGCTCCGTCACCGTCTGGCCGAGTGCGCGCTCACGACCCGACACGAACGAGCCGGTAGCCCTCCCAGCGCGCCACGTCCGTGCACGCGTAGTCGCAGCCCTGGAAGAGGAGGAGGACGAGCGAGCCGGGCGGCGGTACGCCACCGTCGGGAAGGACGACGACGCGGCTCTGAGGGATTCCGCTCTCCGCGGCACGCCACCGGGCCTGAGCCTGCGCGCCGCGATCGTCGAAGTCCACGTAGAGCGTCCGACCCGACGCGAGCGACCCCTCGAGCAGCGAGGGGACGCCCGCGTCGAAGAGCACGAGCCGTGCCGGCCCGCGCGTTCGGTAGCTGTCGAGGAACTGCGCGAGCTGCACGCCGATCGAGAGCACGAGCAGCGCGGCGACCGCGCGGGCCGGCCACGACGTCCGCAGCGCCGTGAGGAGCGCGGCGAGCGCCGGGATCGCCACCACGAGCGCGAAGACGGGGAGCGCTGCGAGCCGGATCGCGTTGTAGCGGTCGACCGTGAGCGCGGCGGGAACCGGGACGAGGAGCGCGGCGAGGAGGACGTAGCGCCAGAAGAGCTCGTCGCGGTGTCGTGCGAGCACGAGCGCCGCGCCCGCGAGCGCGAGGGCGACGACCGCGCCGAAGAGGGCTCCGTAGCCGCCGTTGTGGATGTACGGCGCCGGATCGCCAGCGGTCGCCCAGTGCCACGGGTCGATGTCCCGGAACCAGTTGCCGACCGCCTGCAGGACGACCCTCGGCCCCGAGAGGCCGTCGCGGGCGATCGTCGTCTGCTCGTACCGGGACGTGAGGTTCCCGGGGTGCCGGAGCGCGTAGATGCCCATGGGGAGGAGCGCGGCGAGCACCGTGGCCCAGGCCGCGAGCACGAATCGCCAGCGGCCGCGGCCGGCGAAGACGACCATGGCGGCAGCGAGGAGCGGGCCCAGGAGGCGGCTACCCGTGTAGGAGTAGGCGGTCAAGCCGATGAGCGCACCCGCGACGACGCCCTCGCGCACGCCGAAGCGCTCGAGGCGCGACGCGCGGTCGAGCACGAGGAGGAGCAGCACGATCAGGAGCGGCTGTGTCGTCGCCTCGATCGCCACCCTCCCGAGCTCGAACAGCCAGGGCGTCAAGCCGGCGAGGACGGTGACGAGCACGGCGACGGGCCAGCTCCCGGTCAGTCGCTTCGCGAGGACTCCGAGCAGCAGCACCGCGGCGAGGACGAGCACGGCCGAGAACCCCCGCGCCACCTCGGCATGCGGACCGGTGATCCGGAAGAGCCCCGCGAGCAGGTACGGATAGAGCGGGCTCTTGTAGTCGTCGAACGACCGGAAGAAGAGCGGGAGGAGAGCGCCGTCCTCGTCGCGCAACGAGGTCGACAGCGTGTACGCGTTGAGGGAGAGCGCCGCCTCGTCACGGTGGTAGCCGGGAGGGTTGGAGGGCGTGATCCAGAGCTGGAACGCGACGACCGCGAGAACCGCGCCGACGCCAACGAGGAGAAGAGGCCGCTCGCCGATCGACCGCACGGGCGGATGGTAGAAGGGAAAACGGAAGCCGGACTCACGGTACCCTGCCGCAGTGCGCATCCTCGTCACCGGTGGCGGCGGTTTCCTCGGGTCGCACCTCGTCGAGCGGCTCGAGGAGGACGGCCATGAGCTGACGGTGGCGCGGAGCGCCGACTACGACCTGACGACGATGGAGGACACGGCGCGGATGTTCGGCGACGCCGACGCGGAGCTCGTCTTCCACCTCGCCGCCGAGGTCGGGGGCATCGGGGCGAACCGGGCCAACCCGGGCCGGTACTGGTACGCGAACCTCATGATGGGTGCGCACGTCCTCGAGCAGGCTCGCCTGCACGGGACCCCGAAGGTCGTGATCGTGGGCACGGTCTGCGCCTACCCGAAGTTCGCGCCGGTGCCGTTCCGGGAGGACGACCTCTGGAAGGGCTACCCGGAGGAGACGAACGCTCCCTACGGCGTGGCCAAGAAGACCGTCCTCGTGGGTGCCCGGGCGTACCGCGAGCAGTACGGGCTGAACGCGGTCTTCCTGCTCCCCACGAACCTCTACGGGCCCCGCGACAACTTCGACCTCGAGACGTCGCACGTCATCCCGGCCCTCATCCGGAAGATGGTCGAGGCCGAGGACGAGGTCGTCCTGTGGGGCGACGGCTCCCCGACCCGCGAGTTCCTGTACGTCGACGACTGCGTCGAGGGGCTCGTGCTCGCCGCCGAGCGCTACGACGGTCCCGAGCCGGTGAATCTGGGAGCGGCGAAGGAGATCTCCATCCGCGAGCTCGCGGAGCTCATCGCCGAGGTCACCGGGTACGAGGGTCGCGTCGTGTGGGATCGATCCAAGCCGAACGGCCAGCCTCGCCGCAGCGTCGACGGGCGTCGCGCCCGCGAGCTCTTCGGCTTCGAGGCGCGTACCCCGTTACGGACGGGCATCGAGCGGACCGTCGCCTGGTACCGCTCGGCGGTCGCCGGTGTCGGTCGCTAGCGCGTCGCTCGCAGCCGCCTCCGGCGCCGGCCGCACCGTCGATCGGCTGCTCGAGCACCCGCGTGCCGTGCTCGGCACGCTCGTCGGCGCGCAGATTCTCGCGACCGTCGCGCTCGCGCTCACCGTCGAGCACAACGGCTGGGTCTGGTTCAAGGGCGGCGACCAGATCGTCAATACGACCACGGGCTGGCTCGCCGGACAGCGGATCCTCCCGCCGACCGAGATCAGCTACCTGTGGCCGCTCTTCCAGACGCCGCTCACCGCGATCACGGGACCGACGTTCCTGCAGGCCATGCCTCCGCTCGTCCTCTTCCAGGTGCTCGTCCTGGGACCCGTCGCGCTCCTCTGCGTCTACGGCATCGCAGCCGAGATCGGCGGCCGCCTGCTCGGCTACTGGGCCTCGTTCCTCTGGGTGGTCGCGCCGTTCGCGGCGATCCCGCTCTTCGTCGACCGCTACCACGAGAAGTGGACCGAGCAGTTCCTCCCTCAGGCGCTCGGGCTGACGGGGATGCCCGACTACCCGTCCATGGTCCTCGTCCTCGTGGCGGCGCTCCTCGTCGTTCGCTCGCTCTCGTCGGGACGGCTCGTCGAGGCGCTGCTCGCAGGGCTCGTCGCCGGGGCGGCCGGCGGCGTCAAGCCCCCGAACTACCTCTTCGTCGTCGGGGCGGCGCTCGCGTACCTCGTGGCGCGGCGCTGGCGCGAGGGAGGCCTCTTCCTCGTCGCGCTCGTGCCGAGCATCCTCGTCCTCGCGTTCTGGAAGGAGCGCGGGCTCGGGTACATCCCCGCCCTCACGCTCGGAGGCACGCGGCTGGCCGCAGGGATCGGCGCCTCCTCCGTCGACTTCAACCGCTACTTCGACCTCGACTGGGAGCACTGGAAGACGCAGATGGACTACCTCCGGGAGTTCTTCTGGAGCGCGCGGCTCGCCCAGTGGGCGCCCTTCGCGGGCCTCCTCGCGGTACTGCGGGTCCGACGCGGCGCGCTCGCAGCCTTGCTCGCGGGCTGGCTCGGAGCCTTCCTCCTCGTCAAGGGATTCTCGCCGCGGGCGGACATCCAGGCGAACACGTTCTGGCGACTCCTCATGCCGGCCTGGCCCGCGTACCTCCTGCTCTTCGCGTCGATACCGCTCCTCGTCCCGACGCTCCCGGCCCGGCTGGGTCGCCGGCTCGATCCGCCCTCGACCCCGCGCGTCCGGCAGCGCTGGCTGGCCGTCGCCGCGACCGCGTTCGTGCTCCTCCCCGCGGCTGCGACGGCGGCCTCGAGCCAGCTCCGACCGCCCGATCCGCCCGCGCTCGTCCAGGACACCGGGAGCGCGTTCATCCTCACGCCCGTCGACGACGCCGTCTCGCTCACGGTCGTCCGCGCGGGGAAGGCGAACAAGCTCACCTGGACCGTCGACGGGGCCTGGCGCGGGAACGTCTTCTACAAGGTCTACCGCAGCGACGCAGCGGGCGGCGACACGCTCTGCTCGACCGACCGGAACCTCTCCTGGAGCTGCTTCCTGAAGGGACAGGAGATCGCGACCACCCGCGACCTCAGCTTCGTCGACCCTGCACCCCCGCCCCGCGCGACGTACCGCATCGGCGTCGGCACGAACTGGGCCGACGACCCCGCGCAGGGCGACGTGTTCGCGCTCAGTCCGGAGGTCGTGATCGCTCGCTGAGCCCCTGCCGGGCGATCCGCTCCTCGAGCAGGGCGATCCGCTGCGCGAGCTCGACGTTCTCGTCCGTGAGCTTCGAGATGACCGTCGAGTAGTGGAGCAGGACGAGGAGGATGAAGAGCGTCGCGACCGCGAAGAGCACCGCCGGCGGATACCCGGTCACCCCCAGCCAGCCCGCGACGGTGTTCAGACCGCCCCGCCAGGCCGAGAGCACGAGCAGGACGGCCCCGGTCGCGAGCCAGAGGAGCGCGTAGCGCTCCTTCAGCCGGCGGCCGCGGACGAGCTCGAGCACGACGAGGATGAGGAGGAGCGACGCCGTGACTCCGACGATGGAGACGCGAAGGGGCGTCACTGCCGGGCTCCCTCGAGACGCGGGTACCGGCGCAGGCTCGCCACGAACAGGGCGAGGCTGACCTTGACGATGTAGTAGAGGGAGCGGATGAAGGTGATCGACGAGCTTCCCGCCGCCCGCTCCCGCATGTCCACCTGCACCTGCGCGAGCCGGAGACCGCTCCGGAGCGCGACGAGCGTCGACTCGACCTCGGGGTAGTCGTGCGGGTAGGCGGACGCGAAGAGCTCGATCCCGAGGCGGTCGAGGGCGACGAACCCGGAGGTCGTGTCGGTGACCCGCTGCCCGCCGAGAAGCGAGACGAGGCGGGCGAAGACCCGGATCCCCATCCGCCGCGCGAACGGAGGCCGGTAGCTCCCACCAGGATCCACGAAGCGCGAGCCGATGACGAGATCGGCCTCTCCCGCCTCGATCGGCCCGAGGATCTTCGGGAGCTCGGACGCATCGTGCTGGCCGTCGCCGTCGAGCCGGACGGCGCGCTCGTACCCGTGCTCGAGCGCGTACCGGAACCCGGTCTGGACCGCGCCCCCGATACCGACGTTGAACGGGAGCCGCAGCACGGTGGCGCCGTGCGCCTGCGCGATCTCGGCGGTCTCGTCGGTCGACGCGTCGTCGACGACGACGACCTCGATCGAGGCATCGACGGCCGTGATCTCGTCGACGACCGCGCCGATCGCGCCCGCCTCGTTCCAGGCGGGCACGACGGCCACGAGGGAGCGTCCGCTCATACGGCGACCCGCGCGTCGAGCCCGACGAGCTCGAGCAGCCGGCGTGCGCGGTGTGCGTAGGTGTGCTCGTCGAGGACGCGCTCCCGTGCCCGGCGGCCCAGCTCCTCGGCCTCCGCGGGGTCCGCGACGAGCTCCCGGTAGGCGGCGACGGCCTGCTCGGTCGTCTCGACGACGAGGAGCTCGCGGCCGGGCTCGAACCAGCGCTCGATCCCGGCGTGCGGGTTCGAGACGATCGCCGCTCCCGACGAGGCGAGCTCGAAGGGACGGGCCGTCGACGATCCGGGCACGGTCGCGTGCGACCGGCGGGTGATGTTGAGGTTCACGCGCGCGGCCGAGATCGCACGAGCGAAGACGTTGAACGGGATGTCGCCGAGGAGCCGCGCCCCGCCCGTGTCGCCCTGGAAGTCGAGCCCGCCGAGCGCGATGTCGAGCTCGGGAGCGACGCGCGTCGCCTCTCCGACCATCGTCCGCATCCACTCGCGGCGGAACTTGTCGCCGTAGCCGTAGAAGAAGACGTCCATCTCCTTCTCGACCGGCTGGGGCGAGAAGAACTCGGGATCGGCGCCCCAGTAGAGCGCCTCCGCCCGCCTTGCGCCGAGCTCGAGCAGTCTCGGGATGCCGCCCTCGGAGTTGGAGAGCAGGAGGTCGTACTCCGACGGGTCGGCGCCGTGGTACGGGTTGAAGCCCGTGTCCATGCCTCCGTACTCGGGAAGGCTCATCGGCACGTCGCCGTCGTAGAAGACGATCGGGATCCCGAACCGGGCTCGGAGCGCGTCGGGTATCCCCCGGAGGTGCGCCATCGGCACGGTGAAGACGACGACCGCGTCGGGTCGCTCCCGCTCGATCAGGCCCGTGAGGTGCCGCTTCCAGCGCGGCGTGATCCAGCGGCTGATCGTCTCCCTCGTCAGGCGGTCGAAGGCCGACTCCTCCGGGTTGGACTCGGCGCGGCGGAGGTAGCGGTCTCCCTGCACGCGGGCGAGGACGTCCCGGATCGCCTGGTAGGACTCGCCCTCGCGGTAGGTGGGGTTCGGCGCGACGCGCCACCAGGGCGACTCGACCGGGCGCCCGCGGTACGGCGTCACGAGGAGATCGACGCCGGCCTCGTACATCCCCTTCCAGAGCTGCCACCACGCCGGGGTGCAGCCGTAGCGGAAGTCGAGGTCGACCGCGGACGCGACGGCAAGGATCTTCGGCGCCTTCACCGAGGGGTCAGTGTAAGGCGCGAGACGGCGAGTCCCGTCGCGGCGTCGGCTATCGTCGCCCCTCATGCGATCGGCGGCGCCGAGAGACGGTACTCGCGCAGCGCTCGGTCAAGCCCTCGCCATCGCCTCTTCACTCGCTGCGCTCGCGAGCGCCCTCTGGGGATTGCACGTCGTGATCCCCAGGCTGGACGAGACACGTACGTACTGGACCGCGCTCGACCCTCGCGTCCGGGACGACCCCGTCGCCGAGCTCTACGGCTTCGGAGAGGAGACCTGGCGGAACCTGCGCCGGGCGATCGGGCCCGGGGATCGCTACTCCGTGGTGGCCGAAGGCGAGGGGCAGTACGAGATCCGCAACTACGCCTCCTACCGCCTCCTTCCCGCCATCATGGTGCGTGACCCGGAAGAGGCCGACGTCGTCGTGTACTGGGACGTCGTCCCCCCAAAGGGCCAGGAGTGCGAGCCGATGGGGAAAGGCGTCTGCGCCGTCCGCCGGGTGTCATGAGCGGACCGGCCGCCGTCGTCACGATCGCCGGGCTGCTCACGCTCTGCGGCTGCGGTGTCCTCGCGACGCTCGGACACGCCCGTACACGGCGTGAGCTCGCCGGCACCCTCGCCCTCGCGCCGCTCGCGGGAATGGCCTGGGCGGGGATCGTCGGCGCGACCCTCACGGTGGTGGAATGGCGCCTCGGGCTCGTCGGCCTCGCCTTCCTGACGGTCGTGACGTGCGTCGTGGGCGGCGCACGCATGAGTCGCCGAGCAGTCCCGGCGCCCTCGCCCCTGCGGCCGCGCCGAACGACCTTCGACAAGGTGGTCGTCATCGGCGCGCTCACCGCGCTCGTCGTCGTGCTCGTCGACGCGATCTCCGTGTTCCGCATCAAGCCCCTCGCGGAGTACGACGGGTGGGCGATGTGGGGGATGAAGGCGCGGGCGCTCGCGACGCTCGGGGGTGCCGATCCCGCCCTCTTCGCGTCGCGCGCGTACGAGCGTCTCCACCTCGAGTATCCGCTGCTCCTCCCCTCGCTGCACGCGCTCCCGCTCCAAGCGGCGAGCGGGTTCGCAAGCAACACGGTGGTTCTCAGCTGCCTCGCGGTCGGGCTGGCCGGCCTCCTCGCGATCTGGGGCCTGCTCCGAGACCGGGTCCGGCCCTCGCTCCTCCTCGCCTTCGTCGCGGCGCTCGCCACCATGCCGGCATTCTTCGGCCAGCTCGCGACCGGCTACGCCGACGTTCCGGTGGCCATGTTCGTCGCAGCCGGCGCCGTGACCGCCGCGCGGTGGCTGCTGGACGACCGGCGCTCGTGGCTGGCGCTCGCGACGCTGTTCCTCGCTGCGGCGGCCCTCACGAAGAACGAAGGCCTGCTCTATGCGGCTGCGGTGTACACGGCCCTCGTCGCAGGCGCGGCCGGCCGACGGAAGGCAGCTGCGCTCTCGGCAGGCATCGTCGCGCTCGCCTACGCCCCGTGGCGTGCCTACGTCGCCGTCCACGACCTCGGAGCACCGGACTACAACCTCTCGTCCTCGTTCAACCTGCCCTGGGTGGCCGGGCGCCTCGATCGTGGGCCCGAGGCGGAGACGGTCTCCTCCGGCAGATGCTCGATCCCCACCAGTTCAGCGTCGTCCTGCTCCTCGCACTTCTCGCCGTCGTGCTCGCAATCGCCGTCGGGCCGCGGCGGCTGGGCGTGGTGACCGCCGGCTTCGCGGCCTTGTCGTTCGCAGGGCTGACGTGGATCTACATCCTTACTCCAAACGACGTCGCGTCTTTCCTGTCGACGAACGGCAACCGGATCGTCGTCTCGCTCGTCGTCGCACTCGGCGCTCTCGCGCCGCTGCTCGTCGAGGAGAGCGTGCAGCGACTCTCGCCGAGCCGAGCCGAGCTCACCCCGGACGCGCAGCCACCGGGATCTCTATGAGAGAGCGCGCAGGTAGCTCCAGCCCGAGCGAAGTCCGGCGGGCCGGATCACGGCCAGCGCGGCCGCGTACAGCATCGCCCCGCAGACGGCCGCCGGAGCAGGCGCGAGCAGGAGCCCCGGAGGGAGGAACGCGATGACGGCGAGGCCGGTGACGACGGCCGCCGCCGCCAGGAGCCCGGGCACGGCGAGCCGGGCGGCCCCCAGGATTCGCAGCACTGCCAGCAGGCCGACGCCGGTCGAGACGGCAAGCGCCGCCGCAAGGCCGTAGACGCCCACAGCGGCATCGCCGAGCCACGCCAGCGGCACGTTCACAGCGACGACGAGCAGAGCCGCCGCCGACAACGCTCGCCCTCGTCCGACCACGAACGCGAGCGGGAACGCGGCCACTACGCCGACGGTGACGAGCATCCACGGTGAGAGCGCGACCATGAGGCGTCCGAGCTCTCGCCCGACGTGGTCGCCGTACGTCCCGCCGAGCACGGCCTCGGCAAGCGAGCCGCCGGCCAGTGCCATCACTCCCGTCGTCGCGGCGACGGCGACGAACCCGATCCAAGCGGAGGACTCGACGTGTCGGGCAACTCGCGCCGGGTCGAGACCTGTTCGCGTGAGCGGCACCGAGGTCGCGAGCGCGAGCGCCGAGACGGTGATCGCGATCACGGCCGATCCGGCGAGATAGGCGTACCCGAGGCTCGTCACCGTGCCGACGCCCTCGTCGGCGGCCAGCGGGAGGCAGATGAGATAGATCGCCTGCAGGGACAGGGGGAACACGACGCCTACCGCAACCAGCCCGATCCGCGCCCAGAGGCCTCCGAGCTCGACCCGGGCGGCAGGCAACGACCTCGCACCCGATCGAAACCGAAACGCAAGACCGACGGCGGGCACGGCGACGCACACCGCGGCGTTGAGCGCGATGCCGTGCGCGACCGCCTCGATGCCGTCATCCCCGATCCGCACGATGATGAAGACGAGACCGATGATGCTCCCGGCGGCATAGCCGAAGGCAGCCGTCGCGTAGTCGTCGAGAGCAGCGAGGGCGCTGGCGGCCCACCCCGCGTAGAGCTGTCCGACGGCTGCCACGACGAGCCAGGGAAGCGTCGCAGCCGCGGTCGCGCGCGCAGCGCCCTCGTCGAAACCCGTAAGTGCACCCGCGAGCGCATTGTTGCCCAGCGTCGAGACGGCGAGGAGCGGTACCGCGACGAGCGCGAGCGAGAGCCCGTACGCCGCCGTCTCGGCCGGCAGCCGTCCGTCTCCGCGTGCCCGCGCGAGCGGGGGCAAGAGCACTGTCCGTGCCGCCGTCGCCGCCAACGCGAGGACGAGGAAGACCCCGTACGCAGCGAAGAACCCGTCCGTCTCGGCGGTGCGACCCAACCTCCGCGCGATGATCACTCCGACGACGGCGGCCAGCCCCTGCTGGACGGCGAGGCCCGCCGCTGTGACGGCGCCGCTCCCTAGAGAGCCCGAGGCGGACGACACGGTACGCTCCCTGCGCGTCACCGACGCGGAAGCGTACGCGGTATGCCCAACGACGATGCCCTGACCGTCTCCGAAGGCGGGAGCCCGGCGGCGATCGAGCCGAAGGCGACTCCGAGCGCCGCGTCGGCGTCTCCGGTCGACGATCGCCCTCCTGACCCGCTGGTCTCGGTCGTCGCACCCCTCTACAACGAGGTGACGAACGTCGGCGAGTTCCACCGGCGGCTCAGCGGCGCGCTGACGCCGCTCGGCCGCTACGAGATCGTCCTCGTCGACGACGGGTCGTCGGACGGCACGTGGGAAGCGATGCGCGAGCTCGCTGGGACGGACCCGCATCTTCGACTCCTCCGGCTCTCGCGGAACTTTGGACACCAGGTGGCACTGAGCGCGGGGCTCGAGCGCGCCCGCGGCGACGCGATCGTCTCGCTGGACGCGGATCTGCAGGACCCGCCGGAGCTGATCCCCGAGCTCGTCGAGCGCTGGCGCGAGGGAGCCGACGTCGTGTACGCCGTCCGCGCGCGGCGCGAGGGCGAGACGTGGTTCAAGCTGACCACCGCGAGCCTGTTCTACAAGCTCATCAACCGGATGAGCTCCGTCGACATGCCGGAGCAGGCAGGCGACTTCCGGCTCCTCTCGCGACGGGCGCTCGACGCCCTGATCAGGATGCCGGAGCGAGCGCGCTACCTGCGCGGAATGTCGAGCTGGATCGGCTTCCGCCAGTCAGAGGTCCAGTACTCGCGCGAAGCTCGGCACGCCGGGCGGACGAAGTACCCCCTCCGCCGGATGATCCGCTTCGCAGGCGACGCGGTCACGTCGTTCTCGACGACCCCGATCCGGCTCGTCGCAGGTCTCGGGTTCGTGTCGGTCGCGCTCTGTCTCGTCGCCCTCGCCTGGACGCTCTACGTCCGACTGTTCACGGACGAGACCGTCGCGGGCTGGACCTCCGTGATCGTCGTCGTGCTGTTTCTGGGAGGGGTCCAGCTCCTGAGCTTGGGAATCATCGGGCAGTACGTCGGCCGGATCTTCGACGAGGTCAAGGGCCGGCCGCTCTACTTCGTCGACGAGGTCATCGAGGACGGCGACCCGTAGGGCACGTCAGGGCACGGAAGCGGGACGGAGCCGGTAGGCCGCGAGCAGCTCCGCGGACGTGAGGGATCCGAGCTTCGGATCCGCGATCTTCCCTGCTCGTAGCCTGCGGCACTCGTACACGCCGGCTAGACGCCCGAGGACGAGCGGCTCGAGGGCTCCTGGTGCGCACGTCTTCGCAAGGGAGAGGTTGTCGTCGAAGTACGGCGGGAGCACGAGGTACGCGCCCCCCTCGGCACACTGCTGCCCGCTCGACGAGCGATCCAGGCCGACGAGGACGGGGAGCGCGAGGCCCGTCTCGAGATCGAGCCCGGCGACCGCCACGGTGCAGCCCGAGCGCTCGAGGTCCGCTACGCGTCGGACGAGGAGCGCGTGCTGCTGCTCCTCGTCGCTCCAGCGCTGGACCTCCGCTCGCGTCTCGGTCAGCGGGACGAAGGCGAAGAACACGAACAGCACGCCCGCCGCTCGAACGAGCTCGGGAAAGCGGGCGAGCGAGAGGCTGAGCGCGACCGCGAACAACGCGACCAGCGGGATGTAGTACCGGCTCACGGCGACACCCGACTGGGCCGCGAAGACGGTCGCGAGAGCGCCCGACGCGAGCGCGCCGAGAGCGAGCACGTCGACGCGTCGACGGTAGACCGCGGCGACCGCCGTGAGCACCAACGCAGCCACGAGCAGATAGCGCGACTGGAGCGGCATCGCTTCGTGCGACCAGTCGTAGAGAACGTGCAGCCCATGGACGATACCGGCTCCACCGTCGACCTTCGCCTCGTAGACGATGTCGCCGCGGATCGTGATGCGCGCCGTCTCGACGGCGACGTGGAGGAGCGGGAGGACGACGACGGCCCCGACGGCGCCGAGCGCGACCCGCCGGCCGGTCCCTCGACGGCTCCAGCTTCTGGCCTTCTCGCGGCTCCCGAAGAGCACGGCGGCGACGAGCGGGATCGCACACAGCGAGAGCTCCTTCTCGTAGACGCCCACGAGCCAGAACAGCGATCCCGCAACGGCCATGACTGCCGTCACGAACGGCCGCGGATCGTCCTCTGCGAGGAGCGCACGAGCCGCGAGGGCGAGCAGAGATCCCCCGAGCGCGAGCCCTCCCAGGAGCAGCGGCTCCTGGGGTCCGAACCAGGCGAAGTCCCGCGCGAACTTGGGCACGGCAATGACAGCGAACACCGGGATCCCCGCCAGGCAGGCGCGGATGACGGCCTCCCGCCGAGCGCGCGCCTGCGGGAGCAGAAGCCACGTCATCAGAGTTATCCCGACGACGAAGAGGAGGATGCGCACGACGTTCCAGGCGTTCGGCCCGACGAGGCCCCGTGGTGCGTCGAACGTGTTCCACTGGACGTAGTTCCAGAAGATCCATGCCGGCCGGAAGCGCTCCGGCTCGGGGTTCGAGAGGTGGAGGAGGTTCGAGACCTGGTCGGGCGAGCGCGAGATCGCGGCCCAGTCGTCGACGAGCGAGGGGCCGTCGATCGCGAACCGCGGCGAGACGAGCCAGATCGCGAGGGCCGACAGGCCGGCGACGACCAGCGCGAGCGGCCACGGGCGAGTCCCGCTCGACTCGGAAACCTGCCGCTGTATCGACGCCGGGGTCGCGACCTCCGGCGCGCTCGGCGCCGACGCCAGGCTCAATACGCGCCTCGTCTCGTGACAACCGCCGGGATCGTCTTGGCGATGATCGAGATGTCGAGCCAGATCGACCAGTTCTCGAGGTAGGTGAAGTCGAGCCGGACGAGGTCGTCGAAGCCGAGGCCCGAGCGACCCGAGATCTGCCAGAGCCCCGTCATCCCGGGGAGCACCGCGTAGCGTGCGCGGTGCCAGTCCTCGAGCAGGCGGTAGTCGCGGAGCGGCAGCGGACGAGGGCCGACGACGCTCATCTCGCCCTTGAGGACGTTCACGAGCTGCGGGATCTCGTCGAGCGAGAACCGGCGCAAGACCCTGCCGACGCGCGTGACGCGCGGATCGTCGCGGATCTTGAAGAGCACTTCGCCGGCCTCGTTCTCGGCCTCGAGCTCGGGCTGGCGCGACGCCGCACCGGCGACCATCGTGCGGAACTTGAGCATGCCGAACTCCCGCTCGCCAACGCCGACTCGTCGGTCGACGTAGAAGACCGGGCCGCGGGACTCGAGCTTGACGAGCGCGGCGATCAGCAGCCAGAGCGGGAGCCCGATCACGAGCACGAGCACGCTCAGGACGAGGTCGAACGTGCGCTTGACCGCCCAGTCCCAGCCCGTCAGCACGGGCGGACGCAGCTCGAAGAGCGGCGCCCCCTGACCGGGGATGTACTCGCCGCGCTGCACGAGGAGCTCGGTGGTGTGCGGTGCGAGGCGCACCTTGATGCCCTGGTGATGCGCCTGCTGGACGACCTCGAACACCTGCTGCTCGTCGAAGTCCGCCTCGGCGAGGATCACCTCGTCGGGACGCGCGCGCGCGAGGACGAGCGGCAGCTCGTCACGCGAGCCGAGCAGCCGCAGCCCCGGCACGGCCTCGGGGGCCACGACGCCCACGAACTCGTAGTCGAAGCCGCCCCGCGCCGCCGCGAGCGAGTGGCGCAGCCGCCCGAGGCTCTCCCCCTCTCCGACGAGCACGACGCGCCGGCGGATGCCCGCGGCGCGCATGACCTCGAGCGACGCCGACTCGTAGGCGGCGCGGAACAGCCCGATCGTGAGCGCGCAGGCGACGACCGAGGTCGGGATGAGCCCGGAGGTCGTGAAGTCGTAGCTCGTCCCGATCCCGAAGGCCAGCACGATGAGCGCGACGACGATGAGGCACGCGAGGATGCGTCCGATGCCGGGTCGGCGCTCCCGGTGGCGGTAGAGACCGGACTGCGCGAAGACGAGGACCGTGATCGGTGCGACGAACTTCAGCCACTCGGCAGGGCCCTCGCGCCAGAGGAGTCCCCAGAGGACGTCACCGTCGCCCGCGACGAGCTGGCGGACGACGAGCGCGAGGTAGATCCCGAGGGCGAGACCGACGACGTCGAGCACCACGAGCGCGGTCACCGAGAGCGCGCGCCGAACGATCGACAGGATCGGGCCGCGCGAGAGGACGTACAGCCGCGACGCGCGTACGTCGCGGTCGGTGGGACGCGGACTCGGGGCTGTGGCTCGCGCCGAGTCGGCCGGCGGTGCGACTTTGCCGGACACGCAGGAAGCTTAGAGCCGGGCCACGTCGTCCCACGAGACGAGCGGGCCGCCCCCGCGCTGCGCCGTCGCGAGCGCGTCGAGGTCGGTCGCCGTCGCTCGCCGGGCCAAGAGCGGAAGCAGCACGTCGACCAGCGCCCGCCGGCGGACGTCGAGGAGATCCGTGTCGTGGAAGTAGACGTGCACGAGCCGCGGAAGGGAGCGCCGCATCAGCGCTCGGGCGAGGTCGCCCAGGGAGTGGGTCGTCGGGATCACGCGCAGCGTGCTCCCCGACGGGAGGCCGATCCTGGCGGGCTCGGCGAGGGCCGCCCAGCGCTCGCCGGGCCCGAGGTACGGAGGTCTGCTCGCGCGCGGCGTGCAGTCGACGTAGCCGAGCTCGGCACAGGCCTCCGCGACCGCGTCGTCCGTGTACCAGCCGCCGCCGCAGAAGAGCGTCGGCGCGAGCCCGAGCTCCCGCATCCGCGCACCCTCGGCGCGCACGCGCTCGCCGGTACCGCCGCTCGTCGGCCGCGCGTGATCGGGTGCCGTCCAGTGCGTGTGGTGCCCGAGGGGCGCGCGCGCCGCAGCCTCGCGCGCTCGCGCCGACCACGTCGCTTCGTCCTCGCCGAACGCGGGATCCGCGGGGCGCATGAGCGCCGTCACCCGAAACCCACCGGGCCGGCGCCGCTGGAGCTGCGAGAAGCGCGACCAGACCGCCTCCTCGAGAGGTCGCTCCACGTGGCAGGAGGCGACCGCGTAGCGTTCTCGACTCACTGCGTGCCGACTGTATCGACACTCCGCCCGCCTCCTCCGTCCATCGGCCGAGCGCCGTGCTGACCACCGCTCGTCCGAGCCGGAGTCCGGTGATCGTCCTCCTCGGCGCCCTGCTCGTCGGCCTCGTGGCGGCGACGATCGCGGCGGCCCGGGCGGCAGACGACGCCACCTCCTCTCCGATCATGCCTCCCGGAGGCTGGGAGGCGGTGCTCGTCGCGAGCGGTGTCCTCTCGTTCGCGGTCTACGTCGGCCTCCTGCTCCTGCTGCGCCGTGGAGGCGCTCTCGTCCCGATCCTCGTGCTCGTCGCCTGCCTGCAGCTCGTCCCCCTCCTCGGACCGACGCTTCTCTCGCGCGATGCGTACACCTACTGGGCGTACGGGCGCGTCGGCGCGGTCTACGGCGCCAACCCGTACCAGGAGGCCCCGGCGCGCTGGCCCGACGATCCCGCGACCGTCAGCATGGGCGGCGCCTGGCGCGAGCAGCCGTCGCTCTACGGCCCGGTCTTCACCCTCGTCTCGGAAGCGGTGGCAGAGGTGGCAGGAGACTCTCCCTCGCGCGCGGCACTGGCCTTCCGGGGCGTGGCGGCGCTCTCGATCCTCGCGATCGTGGGTCTCGCCGCGCTCCTCGCCGCGAACCGCGCCTTCGCGGCTGCCTTCGTGGGCCTGAACCCGCTCGTCGCCCTCCACTTCGGCGGAGGAGGACACAACGACGCGCTCATGATCGCGCTCGTCCTCGGCGCCCTCGCACTCCACCGCAGCGGTCGCGAGGTGCTGGGCGGCGCCGCCTGGGCCCTCTCCGCGCTCGTGAAGTGGGTGTCGCTCGCGTTCCTCGCGCTCGTCGTGCTCGGCGAGCGTCGCGCGGGCGGACGGCGCGCTCTCGCCTGGAGCGCGCTCTGGCTCGTCGTGCTCGCCGTCGGCGCCACCGCGCTCTACGGCACGGCGTGGTTCGGCGCGGCTCGACGCCTGTCGGAGCAGGCACGCCGGACGGGCTCCCTCGGCCTCTCGGGCTGGCTCGGCGACCTCGGTCTCTCGCACCGTCCGACCGTCGTCGTGATCGGGCTCCTCACCGTCGTCGCGGCGACCTGGCTGGCAGCTCAGGCGTGGCGAGGGAAGGTGCGACTCGGACTCGCCGGGGTCCTGCTGGCCGCCCTCCAGGGCTGGCTCAACCCCTGGTACGCGCTCTGGGGTCTCGCGCTCGCCGCGCCGGAGGAGGACCGTACCGCTCAGGTGCTCGCCGTCGCCCTGTCCGCGTTCCTGCTCACGGACGCCCTCCCCCACCTCTAGCGCGCTCGGGCGTCGACACCCGCCACGGCGGTGCGTACCGTTCCCGGCTGATCGTGCGCCGACTGTCCCGCCATCCCTACGTCGTGCTCGCGCTCGCCGCAGGGCTGCCGCGGCTGGCGGCGCTCCTCTACGAGCGTGGACAGATCCTCGCCGCGTACACGGACAAGAGCGACGACTTCGCCCGCACGTTCCTCGACAGCGGGACGTACGGCTTCGTCCCGGGGATCCCCTCGGCCTACACGCAGCCTCTCTACGGCTTCTTCCTCATCCCCGTCTACTGGGTCGATCGCTCGTGGGCGACCGTGGGCGCCGCGCACGTCGCGGTCGCGATCGTGACCGCGTGGCTCGTCTACGCGATCGGTGCGCGAGTCGCCTCGCGGGGAGTCGCCCTCGGCGGAGCGCTACTCGCGACGCTCCACCCGTACCTCGTGTGGCACGACGTCCACCTGAACCGCGAGATCCTCGACCAGCTGCTCGCCGCGGCCGTCGTGCTCGTCGCGATCGTCGCCGCTGAGCGCGGTCGCTCGCTCTGGTGGGCGGCGGCGCTCGGCGCGGCGCTCGGCCTCGCGATCCTCGGCAACGCGCGCCTGATCCTGCTCCCCGTCGTGCTCGGGGTCTGGCTCATGGCGCGCCTCGGCTTCGCGCACCACGGGCTGGCCGCCGCGCTCGTCGTGGTCGCGGGCGCAGCGCTCGTGCTCACCCCGTGGGTCGTGCGCAACCGCGTCTCCGTCGGATGCTGGGCAGTGACGACCGACACCCGGGCTCTGTGGAAGGCCAACAACCTGAACACGTACGACGTGCTCGCCCGCGGAGGGTGGATCGACGACGTGCCCCCGTACCCGGGTGCTCCTCCGAGCCCGCAGGACGCGGGAGCGATCTACCGGAAGCGCGGCGAGATCGTGAAGGTCGACGAGTGCGCGCAGATGGACTTCTTCCGCGACAAGGTCGTGGAGTTCTGGCGCGAGCATCCCGGCGAGAAGCTCCGGCTCGCGGGCCAGTCGGTACGCCTGCTCTGGCAGCCGACCGTCCTCGAGACGGAGGGACGCGCCGGTGCCGGGACCTGGAGGGACACGGCGCGGAGTGTGGTCGAGCCGGCCTTCATGATCGTGCTGTACGCCTTCGCGATCGTCGGCCTCGTCGTCCTTCCCCGCAGCTTCGTGGGGCTCGTCCTCGTGCTGCTCGCCTACCAGACCTCGGTCGCGATGCTCTTCGCCGGCGCGACGCGCTACCGGGTGCCGTGGGACTTCCTCATCGCGATCCTGGCCGCCGCCGGGATCGGCGCGGCGTGGAGCCGGCTCGCGGAGCGGCGGCGCTACGCGGCAGCCGCCGGCTCCGACACGGCCGCGTAGAGCGCCTCGATCCGACCGACGCAGCGCTCGGGCGTGAACTCCGCGAGCGCCCGCTCGCGACCGGCGCTGCCCATGGAGGCCGCGCGCGGGAGGTCGCCCGCGAGCGCCACGATCGCCTCCGCGAGCGCCTCGGCGTCCGCCGGCTCGACCACCAGACCCGTGCGACCGTCCTCGACGATCTCCGGAAGGCCGCCGACCGCGCTCGCGATCACGGGCCGCGCCCGCTCCATCGCCTCGAGCGCGACCATGCCGAAGCCCTCTCCCAGCGAGGGCACGACGACGATCGCCGACGTCTCGATCGCCCGCTCGACGGGCGAGACGAAGCCGAGGAAGCGGACCGCGTCGGCGATCCCGAGCTCACCCGCGTAGGCCTTGAGCGCGGGCTCGAGCGGCCCTCGCCCCGCGAGCTCGAGCGCCACAGCGGGCACGCGGGCGCGTGCCTGCGCGAGCGCGCGGAGGAGGACGAGGTGGCCCTTGATCGGGATGAGGCGGCCGACGCACAGGAGTGTCGGCTCCGATCCTGCGTACGGAGCGGCGGGACCGGTCGGCGCGATCCCGTAGTGGACGATCTCGAACGCGTCCTCGTCGAAGCCCTCCGTCTCGGCGAGGTAGTGCGCGAGCCCCCGGGAGATCGCGATGTGGACGTGGGCGAGCGAGCCGACGGAGCGGTCCGCGAACCCGAACCAGCGGCCCTCGCGGAACTCGTTGAAGCCGTGCTTCGTGGAGAGCCGGAGCGGGACGCGGGTGAGCGAGCCGGCCAGCTGGCCGTAGACGTCGGCGTGAACCAGGTGCGTGTGCAGGATCCGCGGCCGCACGCGCGCGAGGTACGTGACGACCTCGCCGAACGCCATCGGATCGACGTCCGCGCGGAGGCGGACGTCGTCGAGCGGGACGCCGCGGGCCCGGAGCTCGGCGGCGAACTCCCACGCACCGGGCTCGTCCTCGTGGAGCATGAGGAAGCGGACGTCGTGGCCCCGCTCGCGAAGGTCGGGGAGCAGCTGGAGGAGGTGCGCCTCGGAGCCGGAGATCCCGGCCACCTTCTGGGTGTGGAGGACGACGCCGTCGGTCATGGGAGCCCCGCCGCGTCGAGGATGCCACGCGCCCACGACTGCACCGAGTGGCCCGCCTCGACCCGCCCGCGGAGGCGTCTGCCGAGCGCGGCCCGCTCCCCGACGCCGAGTGCGGCCAGCTCCCTGATCCGCTCGGCGAGCGCTCGGGGGTCGAAGCGCGGGAAGCGCTGCTCCGGATCGAGCAGCTCGTCGAAGATCGGGTTGGAGGCGAGGACGGGGAGACACGCGGCGGCGGCCTCGTACACGACCTTGTCGGGGGCGCCGGCGCGCATGTTGTTGACGAGGGCGTCGCTCGCGGCGAAGAGCGCGGGGATCTCGGCTCGCGGGACGGCATCGCCGAGCGTGACGCGCCCCTCCAGCCCGAGCTCGGCCACCAGCTCCTCGAGCTCGCGGCGATGGAACCGCTCGTCCTCGGAGAGCGACGGACCGTGGACGCGGAGCTCGACGTCCTGCTCGCTCGCCGCGAGCGCGGCGAGGACGACGTCGAGGCCCTTCGCCGTCGAGTAGCGGCCGAGCGCGAGCAGGCGCACGCCCGGCCCCTCGCGGGGTGGCGAGCACGGGAACTCGGCGAGGTCGATGCCGTGCCCGATGGCGCGAAGCTTCGGCGACGGGAGCGGAAAGGAGCGGGCGTCCACGCTCGTGACCGCGGTCGAGACCCGCTCCGCGGCCCTCAGGAGCCGGCTCGCGCGCCAGTGCGTGAACCAGAGGACGAGGGGGATTCGCAGCGGCCGCACGAGCGGGGCGGCGAGCACGGCGTAGATCGGGCACATGTGGGCGACGACCGCGCCGCCCCGGAGCCCGCGAAGCTCGCGCGCGAGCGCCGTCTCGAAGCGCACGCCGCGCCCGGCCTTGCGACCGGCCCGGAAGGTGCGGACCCGGCAGTTCGAGGGGAGGACGCCGGCGACCGCGCCGTCGGCGAGGACGACGAGCTCGTCCACGAGCTCGGTGAGCGCCCGCAGCTTCGGCAAGGTGGCGGCCAGGGCCGGATGGTCCGGATCGACCTGCTGGGTGATGAAGACCATCTTTGCCATCAGAAGAAGTCGAAGTCGCCGAGCGTGAAGTGCCAGGCCTCGGGGTGTTCGTCGATGTGTGCGCTCTCGTGCAGCGCCTTGCCGATGAAGCGGAGCGTCTTGTTCGTCGGGGCGAAGCCCGCTCGAGCGAGCGCCCGTCTCTGAGCGGGTGCCCGCGGGGGCAGGAGCACGAGCGCGTCGGCGCCTCCTCTCACCTCGGCCACGGCCCGCGAGAGCAGCGCACGGGCCGCGCCGCCGTCCTCGGGCGCGGTCACGAGATCGGCGAGGAAGCCGGCGGAGACGCCGTGCTTGAACGTGTGACCGACGACGGTGACGCCGGCGAGCTCGTCGCCACGGTAGGCCGCGAAGCAGCGGTAGTCGCGCGGCGAGTCGAGGTAGCGCCAGTTGAAGTACTCGGCGTCGCGCACGAAGTGGCTTCCGTAGCCGGCTGCCGCGCGCCGGCCGAGCTCGTCGAGCTCCGGGCCGAAGCGATCCACGCTGCGGACCTCGAGCCCGCGGATCGTGCGCGACGCAGCCTCCGGCCGCCGGAGGCCACCCCGCTCGCCGGGGCGACCGAGCGCGTAGCGGACGACCGCGGACGCGCGCAGCGGTCGTGCCCAGAGCCGGAGTCGCGGCAGGTCGGTCCAGCCGAGACGCGTCAGGAAGATCGGGTACGAGTTCGCGTTCGGGAAGGTGACGGTGAGCGGCGAGCCGGCCGCTGCCGCGGCGGCCTCGTTCTCGCGCTCGAGCGTCGAGAACACGCCCTGGCCGCGGTAACGGGCATCCGTGGCCACGTTGACCGGGATGGCGAGCCGCGTCTCCCTCCCCTCGAGCCGCGTGCGGAAGAAGCTCATCGCGGCGACGCCGACCACGTCGCCGTCGTCGACAGCGAGCGAGACGATCCCCTCTCCGGCCGGGTTCCGCTCGAACCACCAGGCGAACTCCTCGTCGGAGAGCTGCGTCGTCCCGACGCGGGCGAGGAGATCGACGAGCGCGGCTCGGCGGGCGGAGGTGTACCGCTCCGTCCGGAAGCTCACCGGGAGGCCGTGCCGAGGAGGCTGTTGAATGCACGCCGCGCGTACGTCCCCGGAACGGTGTCCTTCATCGAGATCAGGTCACAGGCGCCGGCGAGCACGAGCTCGAACGTGCGCGCCGGGTACGGCTCGATGTTGTAGCGGCGGAGGCGGTAGCGATCCGTCCCCGGCCCGTTCGCGCCGGACACCGACGTGAACGCGAGCTTGTAGCCGGCTTGCTGCACGAGGCTCGCGTGCTCGGGCCGGTAGTCGGCGAGGGAGCCCTTGACGAAGGCGTACGCCTCCACCTCGCGCCCGAGCCGCTCCTCGAGCCGGAGCTTCGAGAGCGCGATCTCGCGCGCCGCCTCGGCCGGCCCCAGCTCGGAGACGGGGCGGTGCCCGATCCCGTGCGACTCGACCCGGATGCCGCCGGCCTCGAGGGCGGCGAGCTCGTCCCACACGACCGTCTCGTTGCGGATGCCGAGCGCCCGGAGCGGCTCCTCGTGCGGCAGCGGCCGGCGCCCGTCGAGGTAGCCGATCGGGACGAAGACGACCGCCGGATAGCGGTGCCGGCGCAAGATCGGGAGCGCGTTCTCGAGGTTGTCGCGGTAGCCGTCGTCGAAGGTGATGAGCACGGCGCCGGCGGGGAGGGGCGCCGCGCCGAGGTAGTGGTCGCGCACGGCGTCGAGCGACACGGGGACGTACCCGAGGGGGCCGAGCAGCTCCATCTGCTCCGCAAACACGGCGGTCGGAACCGTCGTCGGGTTCGGCCACTGGTCGTTGACCTTGTGGTACATGAGCACCCGCAGCGTGCGCTCTCCGGCGCCGTCGACGCCGCCGAGCCCGGCCACGGTCTCCCCGAGCGCCCGGTAGACGCCGTTCTTGAGCAGCTGCTTCGCCCGATCCGCCCGCACGAGCGTGAGTGTAGGCATCGGCTCTGCGACGATCGCCCCGTGCGCCCTCCCACCGGTCCCGGAAGGCGCCCGGCGCGAGCGGTGAGCGCGCGCGCCGCGCTCGACCTCGTCCGCCTCCTCGAGGAGGCGGAGATCGCCGTCTGGCTGGCCTCTCCTCAGCTCGTTGGGCGACGCGCAGGCGCTCTGCAGTCGCTTCGGGCTCGCCGTGGCGCAGGAGTACGGACGTCCTCGCGGGAGGTACGCGCCGCGCGAACGCGCTACCGAACGACGCGCTCGACGAGCTCGCGAACCTGGCGGGCGTACTCCTCCGGGGTCGCGAGCCACGGCTCGACGGCGACGCGGGCGGCGGCTCCGAGCCGCTCGGCGAGCGCGGGCTCGGAGAGCACTCGGACGAGCGCATCCGCGAGCGCGCCGGCGTCGCCGGGCGGGACGAGGATCCCGGTCTTCTCGTCCTCGACGAGGTCCGGAATCCCGCCCACACGGCTTGCCACGAGTCCGCGGCCGCGGCAGAAAGCCTCGACCACTACTCGTCCGAGCCCCTCCGAGCGCGAGGGGAGCACGAGCAGGGTGGCCTCGTCCATAGCCCGCGCGACCTCGCCCGTGGTCAGCGACTCGGTCCAGCGCGTCCGTCCGGGCAGCTCGGCGACGAGCCGTGCCGGAACGTCCTGCATCGTGCCCGTGCCGACGACGTGCAGGGTGGCGTCGGGAATCCGGGAAGCAGCGAGCCGCCAGGCGTCCGCGAGCACGTCCACCGCCTTGTAGCGCTCGAGGACGCCGACGAAGAGCACGGCCGGCCGCTCCGGGAGCGGCGCGGGCGGGACGTCGAGAAACGGCTCGAGATCCATGAACGCCGCGAACTCGGCGGTCGGCTCGACGCCGACCCCGCGGACGAGCCCCGACGTGTAGGCCGAGATCGTCCGCACGCCGTCCGCGCGGCGGAGCCCGAGCCGGGCGAGCGCGTCCGCGAGCGGCGCGAGCGCCTTGCGCGAGGGCGCGCCGTAGAGCCGCGTCGGGGCGGCGGGATCGCCGTGGACGTCGGCGATGACCTTCGTCGGCACGCGCCCGAGCGCCCGCCCGAGCACGGTGAGCGCCGTCTCCTGCGCGCCCTGGGCGAGGACTGCGTCCGGGCGGAACGCGCGCAGCTCGCGGGCGACGCGAAACGGGAGCAGCGCGTAGAAGGCGGGGCCGTCGAGAACCGGTAGCCCGGGGACGAGGCGGAAGCGCGGGTCGACGTCGCGGCCGCCCGCGGCTGTCGCGAGCACGCGCAGGTCGAGCTCGGCCGAGAGCGCGTCGAACTTCGCGGCGAGTGACGGCGAGAGCGGCATCGCGTACCGCGTGCGCCCGACCAGGAGGAGTCTCCGCCTCACGCCGCGATCGCGTTCTCGAGCGCACGCTCGATCGCGGAGAAGACGGCCTCCTCCGTATGCCCCGCGACCGTGGCCGGCGCCGCCGCCGACAGCTGCGAGCGCAGCTCGGGATCGGAGAGGAGGCGCGAGATCGCCGCCGCCAGCGCCACGGGATCGCCGGGCGGGACGAGGAGTCCGTTGACCCCGTCCCGCACGACCTCGGGCACCCCGCCGACCGCCGTCGCGATCACCGGGCAGCCGACCGCGAGGGCCTCGACGACGGTGTGCGGGAAGTTCTCCCACGCGGACGAGAGCACGGACGCGTCGGCCGCGCCGAAGAGCCGCAGCACCGCATCGCGCGGGACGCCGCCGAGGAAGCGGACCCGGTCCTCGAGGCCGAGCTCGCGTGCCCGGGCCTCGAGCCTCGCCCGCTCCGGCCCGTCCCCCGCGACGGCGAGCGTGACGCCGGGGACGGCGGCGACCGCCTCGAGCGCGACGCCGAGCGCCTTCTGGGGGCCGAGCCTGCCGGCGAACGCGAGCAGCGGCCGCGGCCCGGCGAGCCCGAGCTCGTCTCGGAGCTCGTCCCGCGGGGACAAGGGTGGGACGTCCGGGGCGGGGTTGGGGAGCACGGAGACCCGAGCGGGGTCGAGCCCCCAGCGAAGCGCGATGCCCCGCAGGTAGGCGCTCGGACAGAAGACCTGGCGTGAGCCGCGGAGCGCGGCGTTCCGGGTCGCGCGCAAGGCGCGCCACCTCGCACCGCCGACGTGCTGGAACTCGTCGAGGGTGCCCGCGTAGCGGCCGCTGCGGACCGCGCGCTCGAACACCTCGTCGGAGACGAGCTTCACGACGAGCGGGCGGCGAGCGAGCCGCGTCCCGAGCGCTGCCCGGCGCACCATGCTCGTCGCGTACACGACGTCCGCCCGCCTCCCGCACTCGCGCACGAGGAGCGCCGCGCGCACGTGCCGGGCCGGTGAGCGCCGGGACGCCCACTGCACCGGGTACGCGCGCGCCGCCGGCTCCGTGTCCGCCGTCGTCACGACCTCCACCGTGTGGCCACGCCCGACCAGGAACTCCGCGAGCGCGGGAGCGTGACTCGCGGGCCCGCCCGGATCCGGCGGCCAGATCCCGGACACGACGACGACTCTCACGGCTGGAGCGCCGTCCCGCCGGCCCGGCCGGAGGCTGCCACCTCGTCGCGGAGTCGGGCGAGCACCACGAGCCAGGCGCCCGCGAACGCGACGGTGGCGACGAGGACCCCGACCGCCGCTCCCGTCGACCCCCACTCCGACCCGAGCACCGCGACGAGGGGGATGGCGACGAGTGCCTCGATCCCATGGGTGACGATCCGAAGCTTGGGACGTCCGATCGTGACGGGCAGCGACTTCGTCCAGCCCATGACGAAGAGGATCGCCGCCGCGAGCAGGACGATTCGGGCGGCAGCGACGGCGCCCGTGTACTCGCTTCCGAAGACGGTCTCCACGAGCCAGGGCATCGCGAGGAAGAACGCCGGGACCGCGATCAGCATGAGCAGCCCGGCCCACTTGGAGTAGGCACGCACGCCGGCGAGCACCTGCGAGCGCTCTCCCCGCTCCCAGTCGCGAGTCTGCTCGGTCAGCAGGACGAGCCGCGCCGGCGAGCTCGCCGCCGCGAGGCCTGTCTGCGGCGTCTGCGCGATGCGGAACAGTCCGACCTGGGTCGGCCCTGCCACCACCCCGAGGACGAGCGGCACGAGCGTCGTGCGCAGCGAGATGACTCCTGTCGCGACGCTCGACTGGAACACGAACGAGCGGATGCCGCGCGCATCCTCGCCGAGCCTCCGGGAGGGGGCGGGCGGGAAGCGGCGGAGCGCGGTCACGCCGACCGCCGAGACGGCGAGCGTCGCAACGAGCTGGGCGACGACGATCGCGACGAGCGCCTGGGTCACGCCGAGCGGGGCGGCGACCACGACGGCGAGCAGGCGGAGCGCCGCCGAGCCCGCCTGGTAGCCGCCCCGCAGGTCGTACCGGCCGTGGAGGAGCAGAGCGGTCGCGCCCACGTTCTCAGGTGCCTGGACGAGGGGAAGGAGCGCCGCCGCCAGGAGCGCCTGCCCGACGCCGGCGGCATCGAAGAGCTCGTCGGCGAACGGGGCGAGCGCGACGAGGATGAGGGTCGCGAGCAGGCCACCGGCGAGCTTCAGGAGCAGCATCTGTCGGAACAGGCGGCGGAGGCGGCCCCAGTCCTTCGCCTCCACGTAGCGGAAGCCGTACTTGGTCAGCGACTCCTCGACGGTGAGATCGAGCAGCACCTGGAAGAAGCCGACCGCGGCGAGAGCCGTCGCGAAGACGCCGAAGTCGTCGAGCCCGAGGACCCGGGCGGCGACGACCGTGCCGAGGATGCCGCATGCGACCGCGACGTAGATCCACGCAGCCGTCGCCGACCGGCGCCGGAGAACCCGGGAGGACATCGGGGAGTCAGTCTAGGAGCCGGAGCCGGACTCCATGCGGCGACCATGCGCCGCCTGGTCCCGCGAGGACGCCCCTATAGTGGCCACGTGGCGACGCGGGCGCTCGAGAGGACGGACGCCTCTCCGCGTCTTCGCGACCTCGTCGACCGCCAGGCCGCCGGAGCGCTCGTCCTCGCCGGGGCGATTCCCTTCCTCTTCCTCCACGAGCGCTTCCAGCCGGAGGTCACGCTCACCGCCGGCTCGACCGCAGTCGACATCCGCACCGCCGACCTCGCGCTGCTCGCCGTCGTTGCCGCGGCGCTCGTCGCCGCCGTCCGGCTCGGCGTCTCGCGCCTGTCCAGCGCCGCGATTCTGTGGGCCTCTGGCGCGTCCCTCCTCGCCTGGCTCGCGTTCGAGACGCTCCGCCCCGCCTCGCTCGACGACGCTCGCTTCGACGACCACCTCGTGAGCTTCCTCAAGCTCGTCGAGTACGCGCTGCTCGCGGTCTCGGTTCCCCTCCTCGTCCGCCGCGTCCGCGACCTGACCCTCGTGCTCGGAGCGGTCGTCGTCTGGAGCGCGATCGCAACCGCCGTCGCGCTCCTCCAGCTCGGCGGGCTGGACGTCTTCGCGGCCTCCACCGCGGGCTGGCGCTATCCCTCCTTCCTGGGACGCCACGATCTCGCCGCGCTCTCTGCGCTCGCCGCGAGCCTCGCCGCCGCGGGAATCGTGGTCGGACGTGCACGTCGTCCGGCGGGACGGCTGTTCGCCTTCGCCCTCGGCGCGGGGCTCCTGGGGCTCGTCCTCGCCGGCTCGGTCGCCGCCGCGGGAGGGTTCCTCGTCGGCGCTGCCGGGCTCTGGCTCGTCGCACGGGTTCGGTTCAGGCCGTCTCGCCGGCAGGTCCTGGCTCTCGCTGCGCTCGTCGCCGCCGTCCTGCTCGGGGTGACGGCGGCCCGCAGCGCGGCGCTCGAGGACTTCCTCCGCTTCGTGGGTCTCCACGGGAACGAGTCCGCGCAGGGCGTCGAGAGCTACTCGCAGCGCACGGTGCTCGCGTACATCGGCCTGCGCATCTTCCAGGATCACCCGGCGCTCGGCGCCGGCTGGCAGCGCTCGGCGACGCCGGACGTCTTCGAGCCGTACGTCCCGGACGCACGCGCGCGGTTTCCCGACGTCGTCGACCTCGCCTTCCCCGCGGAAGGTCGCGAGTGGGGCGTCCAGAACCTCTACATCCAGATGCTCGCCGACGCCGGGATCGTCGGTCTCGCCCTGCTCCTGCTCGTCGGCGCCGCCGGGCTCGTGCTCGCGGTGCGGACCGCCGCCCGGGCGCCTGCGGCCTGGGCCGCCGGCGCCGGGCTCCTCGTCGTCTGCGCGCTCCTGACCCTCGCCGGTGAGTGGGCGTCGCTGGGGATCGTGCCCGGCATCCCGCTCCAGGCGGCGACCTGCCTCCTGCTCGGCCTCGCCGCTGCCGGTGTCGCCGCTGCCTCGGAGGAGGGAGATGGCTGACCCGCGGCTCGACCCGCCCCGGTCGATGCCGACCTACGCCGTTCGCGCGCCCCTCGTCCGCTGGCTGCGCGAGCAGGCGGAGGACGCGCACGCCGCGCTCGGGCGCTACCGCGTGCTCGACGTGGGCTGCGGGCAGAAGCCGTACGAGCCGCTCTTCGCGGCGTTCGCCGACGCCTACGTCGGGGTCGACCCCGTCGACAACCCGCGGGCGGAGCTGAAGGGGTCGGTGGAGGAGCTGCCGGTCGAGGACGCGTGCTTCGACGTCGTCCTCTGCAACCAGGTGCTCGAGCACTGCGAGGACCCGGCGACGGCGGTCTCGGAGCTCCACCGGGTGACTGCACCGGGCGGGCGGGTCCTCGCCTCGACGCACGGCGTCATGGCGTACCACCCCTCGCCGACCGACTACTGGCGCTGGACGCACGCGGGCCTCGAGAAGCTCTTCGCGGAAAACGGCGCGTGGGCGTCGGTTAGGGTGACGCCGGCCTCCGGTACGACCGCCTGCCTCGGGATGCTCTTCGCCATGTACCTCGACCTCGGGTTCCGCCGCCTCGGGCTCGGCCTGCTCGCGCGGCCGCTCGTCGCCGGCGTCAACGCGCTCGCGGAGGCGGTCGACAACCGCTCGCCGCGGCTTCGCGAGCCGGGTCCCGGAGCGCTGTTCGCGAACTACCACGTCGTCGCCGAGGCGCCCAAATGAGGGCGCTCGTCACGGGCGGCGGCGGCTTCATCGGCTCGAACCTCGTGCGCGCGCTGCTCGCGCGCGGGGACGACGTCCGGGTCCTCGACAACTTCTCGACCGGGAGCCGCGCGAACCTCGCCGGGCTCGAGCACGACGTCGACCTCGTGGAGGGGGATCTCCGCTCGTACGAGCGAGTGCACGCGGCCGTCAGGGGCGCGGAGCTCGTGTTCCACCAGGGCGCCCTCCCCTCGGTGCCGCGCTCGGTCCAGGATCCGCTGACGACGACGGCCGTGAACGTGGAGGGAACCCTCAACGTCCTCCTCGCCGCCCGCGACGAGGGCGTGCGCCGGATCGTCAACGCGTCGTCGTCCTCGGTCTACGGGAACACGGGCGCGCTCCCGCGCGTCGAGGCCCAGGCCCCGGATCCGATCTCGCCGTACGCCGTGGCCAAGCTCGCGGCCGAGCGCTTCTGCACGAGCTTCAGCCGCGTGTACGGCATGGAGATCGTCTCGCTCCGCTACTTCAACGTCTTCGGCCCGCGTCAGGACCCGACCTCGCAGTATTCCGCGGTCGTCCCGCGCTTCATCCGCGCGATCGCCGAGGGCGAGGCCGTGACCGTCTACGGGGACGGCGAGCAGTCGCGCGACTTCACCTACGTCGACAACGTCGTCTCCGCGAACCTGCTCGCGGCGGACGCGGCCGGGGTGAGCGGCGAGATCCTCAACGTCGCGAGCGGGGCGTCGGTCACCGTGAACGCGCTCGCGGACACCGTCGGCGCCCTTCTCGAGAGGCCGGTCGAGAGGGCGTACGAGCCGGCCCGGGAAGCCGACGTGCGCGCGTCGTGGGCGGATCTCGGCGAGGCACGGCGCCTCCTCGGCTACGAGCCGCGTGTCCCGTTCGAGGACGGCCTCCGGCGGACGGCCGACTACCTGCTCGGAAAGGAGTGACCATGGGACACGCTTTCGGCTCGATCGACGAGCTCGGCGACAACTACGGCTTCCGGAAGGTGCGCCGCGCGCTCGGCGTGACCGCGTTCGGGGTGAACGCGATCGTCTACCCGCCGGGGTACGAGGGGTTCCACCACTACCACGACACCCAGGACGAGCTGTACTTCGTCCACGCGGGCGAGGCGCGGGTCGAGGTCGAGGGCGAGGAGCGGATCCTCGGTCGCGGCGGCCTCGTCCACGTCGAGTCCACGACGCCGCGCAAGGTCTCGAACGCGAGTGCCACGGAGGATCTCGTCATCCTCGTGGTCGGCGGGAAGGGCGGCTACGTCGAGCGCGACGGGCACATGGTGGACGAGGCCGACCTCGCCCGCCGCGCCTCGTTCGGGAGCTCCGGCACTACGGCCTGACGGCGCTGAAGACGAGGTCGCGGGCGAGGAGCCGCGCGTGCAGCCGGCGATAGCGGCCGCCGACGTAGCTCAGGCGAACGCCCTCGAAGCCTGCGAGGAGCCCGCGGAGCGCAGCCGGAGAGAACATGCGCAGGTGGGTCGGGTCGTCCTCCGGGGGGCGGCCGCGGAGGAAGCGCAGGCGGCTCTGGAGGCGGTAGGCATTCGGCACGGAGCCGACGACGACGCCGCCCGGACGCAGCACGCGAGCGATCTCCGCGACGAGGGCGTCCGGGAACCGGAGGTGCTCGAGGAGCTCCCCGACGACGACCGCGTCGAAGCTCCCGTCGTCGAACGGCAGCGGCTCCTCCACGTTCGCCTGCACGGGCTCGATCCCGAGCGAGGCCGCCTTCTCCAGCGCGGCCGGGTCGACGTCCACCCCGACGACCGAGTTGCCCTCGAGGAAGTGGCGGGTCAGCGCGCCCGAGCGGCAGCCGAGGTCGAGAACGCGCTTCCCCTGCCCGATCGCCGCCCGGAACAGGGGGATGCGCTCGGGGACGAAGACGAAGTCGCCCTCGGCGCGGCGCTCCCGGTGGTGCTCTTCGTAGCGGTCGCCGAGCGAGCTCACGCGGGGCCGGGGGCCGCCTCGTGCCCGAGCGAGGCGATCGTCCGGCGCAGACCGTCCTCGAGCGCGATCTCCGGCTCCCAGCCGAGAATCTGCTTCGCCCGCGTGATGTCCGGCTGGCGCACCTGCGGGTCGTCGACCGGCAGCGCCTCGTACACGATCTCGCTCGTCGAGCCCGTGAGGCGGATGATCGTCTCCGCGAGCTCGAGCAGCGTCTTCTCGTCGGGGTTGCCCAGGTTCACGGGCAGGTGCTCGCGCGACTCGGCGAGCAGGACGATCCCGCGGATGAGGTCGTCGACGTAGCAGAAGCTCCGCGTCTGCGAGCCGTCCCCGAAGACCGTCACCGGCTTTCCGCCGAGGGCCTGCCGGAGGAAGGTCGGGATCGCGCGTCCGTCGTACGCGCGCATCCTCGGGCCGTAGGTGTTGAAGATGCGAACGATCGCCGTGTCTACCCCCTGCTGGCGGTGGTACGCCATGGTCAGCGCCTCGGCGTAGCGCTTCGCCTCGTCGTACACCCCGCGCGGCCCGATCGGGTTCACGTTGCCCCAGTACGTCTCCGGCTGGGGGTGCACCTCCGGGTCGCCGTAGACCTCGCTCGTCGACGCGAGCAGGAAGCGCGCCCGCTTCCACTTCGCGAGACCGAGGGCGTGATGGGTGCCGTGCGAGCCCGTCTTCAGCGAGTGGAGCGGCATGCGCAGGTAGTCGACCGGGCTCGCGAGCGCGGCGAGGTGGTAGACGAAGTCGACCGGCTCCTCGAGGTGGAGCGGCTCGATGACGTCGTGGTTCACGAACGTGAAGGCGTCGTCTCGCAGGTGGTCGATGTTCTCGAGCGTCGAGACGACGAGGTTGTCGACGCAGATCACTCGGTGACCGCGCTGCAGGAGCCCCTCGCAGAGATGGGAGCCGAGGAAGCCGGCGCCGCCGGTGACGAGTGAGGTGGGCATGGGATCGATGCTAGCCGCGCGCAGGCCGCGCCGGCTCCCGCCTCATACGACGTGCGCACCGGGGCTCCTCCGGCCGTCCTCGCGGCGGCCGGACTGGTCAGCGGAGGTCCTTGTTCGCCTCCATGTCGAACCACATGGCGAAGAGGGTCATCTGCAGGCCGGCGATGAGGAGCACAGCCACGAGCACGATCGTCGCCGGGGTGATCGCGTTCCCCGCGATCCGCAGGACGAGCTCTACGAGCCCGAGCAGGAAGCCGACGCCGAGCATCAAGAGCCCGAAGACGTAGAAGAAGACGAGCGGGTGGAAGTCGCGGATCACGTACTTCTGGCCCATCCGCCACCAGAACGCCTTGAGCAGGAGCCAGGAGATGCGCGGGACGACCGAGCGCAACCTGATCCCCGAGCGCTCGCCGACGTCGTAGATCGGGCGGGACGGCACGTCGCGCACACGGGCGTCCTGCACGTTCAGGTGGACGAGCAGGTCGTTCGGGAAGCCGTAGCGCGGGTACAGGCGGCCGAGGTCGAGCCGCTCGAGCGCCCCGTGCGAGATCGCCGTGTACCCCGCCTGCGAGTCGGCGACGTGCCAGTAGCCGGACGCGATCTTCGTGAGCAGCGAGAGCACGGCGTTCCCGAGGTAGCGCGTCCTCGGGATGATCTTCCACGCCTCGCCGGAGAAGAGGCGGTTCGCCTTCGCGTACTCGACTTCGCCGCGGGCGACCGGCTCGGCCAAGGCGCGCAGCTCCTCCGGGTCCATCTGGTTGTCGGCCGCCATCACGCACGTGACGTCGACTCCCTCCTCTCGAGCGCGCTCGTACCCGGTCGCGATCGCCGCCCCCACGCCCCGGTTGCGGTCGTGTCGGAGGAGGTGCACGCGCGGGTCGCCGACCGCCTCCACCTGTGCGACGGTGCCGTCGCGAGAGGCGTCGTCGACGAGGATGATCCGATCGACGAACTCGGGGATTCCGCGAACCGTCTCGCCGACGAGCCGTTCCTCGTCGAACGCGGGCACGACGACCGCGACCCGCTTTCCTGCGAGCATCAGGAGGGCGCCGCTGCCGCCCTGCGCCGCCGCGCGACGATCGGATCGGCGAGGAGCGCGGCGATGGCGCCGACGATGAGGCCGAGGAGGGCACCCACGACGAGGGACGTGCGGCTCGAACGCGCCGTCGTCTTGCCCGCCGCCGCCGGCTCGACGACCTTGCTCTTCTCGACGTTGTCCGCGAGGTTGCGCAGCTGGCTGATCTGGTAGAGCCTGTCCTGGAGCGAGGCCCGCCTCGAGTCCGCCGTCGTGATCACCAGGTTCAGGTTCGACGTCACGAGCAGGCGCTGGTCGAGAGGGAGCGAGCGATCCGCGATGACCGCGGCCTGCTGCTCCTGCGCCGACCGGATCCGGGCGTTGACCTCTTCGAGCTGCGCCTCGGCAGTCGTGACCTGCTCGTCGAGGAGGGCGACCTTCTCGACGACGTACGACGAGACGCGCTGGGTGACACGGGTCGCGAGGGCGGCAGCCGCCAGCTCGACCTTCCGCTTCCCCTCACCCTTGACCGCGATCTCAATCAGCGGGTTGATGCCACGGAGCTGACCGGCCGCCGCCACCTCGCGCGTCGAGATCGACGAGCGGAGCTTTGGCACGGGGATGCCGCTCGCTTCCGACGCGGCCTTGAGCGCGGCCTCGGAGCGGACGATCTCGGACACGGTGCGCGGGTTCGTCGCGAGGCTCTGGATCTGACCGCCGCCGAGCGGCGCGAACGGCTGGCCCAGGTACACGATCGTCTCGGCGCGCCAGACCGTTCCGCCGGAGACGGCGAGCGCCAGACCGACGACGGCACCGACCACGAGACCGCCGACCGGCAGCCACCAGCGCTGCTTCAGCCGCTGCCAGGCCGACGCGAGGTCGACCTCCTGCTCGCCCTCGGTCTCGGTCGGCGTACGGGGCTCGCTCATGCGGCCGCGACCCTATCAGCGGCCCAGCGCCACTGAGCCTCGAGGCCGTGCTCGAGCGGCGTGACCGGACTCCAGCCCAGCTCGGAGCGAATGCGGGAGGTGTCCGCCGCCGTGCGGGCGGCGTCGCCGCGGCGGCGGTCGCCGCGCACGAGCTGGAGCCGACGGCCGGCGATTCGAGCCAGCTCCTCGATCGCCTCGAGCATCGAGACCTCCGTGCCACCACCGACGTTGTAGGTGGAGCCGGGCGCGGCGCGCTCCATCGCCGCGATCGTGGCCTCGATCGCATCGTCGACGAACGTGAAGCTCCGCGACTGGGCGCCGTCTCCGAGGAGCTCGAAGGGGCGCCCCTCGGCCAGACAGGAGACCATCTTCGCGAACGCCATGTCAGGCCGCTGGCGGGGGCCGTAGATCGTGAAGTAGCGCAGCGTCACCACCTCGAGGGCGAACTCCCGTCGGTAGGCCTGGGCCAGGTGCTCGCACGCGAGCTTCGTGATCCCGTACGGGGAAAGCGGTCGCGGCGGCGTGTCCTCGGGCGTCGGATACGCCTCGACGTCACCGTAGATCGAGGAGGAGGACGCGAAGACCGTGCGTGCTCGAGCCTCGGCCGCGGCTTCGAAGAGCCGCTGGCTCGCGAGCAGGTTGCGGCGGACGTAGACGGGGAAGACGTTGCCGAAGCTCATCACCCCGGGTTGCCCGGCGAGGTGGAAGACGCCGTCCACGCCGTCGAGCTCGAGGGCACCCTCGGCGAGATCGAGGTGCTCGACGGGGAGCCCCTCGGCGTTCTCCTCCTTCAGCGCCGGGTCGTAGTAGTCGGTGAAAGCGTCCCAGCCGACGGCGTCGTGGCCACGCTCGAGCAGCGCGCGCAGGAGTTGCGAGCCGATGAAGCCGGCGGCACCGGTGACGACGTAGCGCATGACCGCTGAATGCTAGGCCAGGGGCGAAATCGGCCGGAAGGAGCCGCTGCCGTCGGGCTCCAGGCAGACCTCGGCGAAGTAGCGGGACATGACGATGCCCTCCTCGAACGCCCCGAGCCTCGGCTCGGGGCGCTCGCCGCGGGCGAGCGCCAGTGCGAGCTCGGGATAGCGGCCGCCGGCCGCGAGCGGCACCGGGAACCCACCTCCGAAGCGGGTGTTGACGTCGGTGATGGGCAGGCTTCCGTCGGGCTCGCGGAAGCACTGCACGTTCGCAGGCCCCTTGATCCCGACGAGCTCGGCGACGCGCGCTCCGTGCTCGATGAGCTCCCGATCCTGGATCGACACGCCCTTGATCGACTCACCACCCTTCGACAGGAGCATCGTGCGCGGTATCGCGTTGAGGCAGCGCCCCTCCATGTCGCAGAAGACGTCGATCGAGAACTCCTCGCCGAGACAGCGCTCCTGCACGAACGACGGGACCTCCGTGTACCCGAGGAAGAAGGCGAGCTGCTGCGGGTCGTCGGCGCGGTAGATGTTGCGGGAGCCGAACCCCTCGCGGGCCTTCACGAGGACCGGGTAGCGAGCGTCCTCCGGAACCTCCTCCGGGAGCCAGCTGCGCGGCGAGGGAATCCCGCTCTCGAGGAAGAAGCGGTGCGCCTCGAGCTTGTCCGACATGCGGGCGGAGACCTCCGCCTCGGGGAGGAGGACGAGCGCCGGGACGAGCTCACCCCGCTCGCGTGCGAGCACCGGGAAGTCGAGGTCGTTGAGCGGGACGACGAGCTCCACCTCATGCTCCCGGCGGAGCGCGGCAAGCGTGGGCACGTAGGCGGGATCCGCGATCCGCGGGACGACGGCGCGGCAATCGCAGTGGTAGAGAGCAGGAGCGAGCGGATCCGCGTCGACTCCGAGGGCCACGGCACCCGCCGCGCGGAACGCTCGAACGATGTCGACTCGCTGACCGACCGAGGTGAAGAGCACAACCACGGCTAGGCAGCGTACTCAGCACGCGCGGTGTCGCACGCACGGTGCCGGCGTCGGTGTCGGCCGTCGGTGTCAGACACCGAGGTCGAGCCAGCACTGCTCACGGGCAGGCGTCGTCAAGAGGTCATGGCTCGACCAGCCGAGGAATCGCTGTGCGCACGAGACGAGCGCTGAACGATCGGTGTTGACACATCGGCGCAGATCTGACATCGCTCACCCTTGACCCGAGTCGGTGTCTGACACCGACTGCCGACACCGACGGCCGCGCCGCTAACGTGGGGCGCGGTGACCGAGGCGGCTGAGCCGATCCGCGTGCTGCGCGTCATCGCGCGCCTGAACATGGGCGGGCCCGCGATCCACGTGACGAATCTGGCCGCAGGCCTCGAGACACGCGGGTACCACACGACGCTCGTTGCGGGCAGCCTCGCGCGCGGCGAGGACTCGATGGCATTCCTCGCCGAGCGGCTCGGAGTCACCGTGGTCGACGTTCCCGAGCTGCAGCGCGAGATCTCGACGCTGCACGACGCGCGCTCGGTGCGGCGGATCACCGCCATCATCCGGGAGCAGCGCCCGCACATCCTCCACACCCACACGGCGAAGGCCGGTGCGATCGCCCGGGCGGCGGCCCTCCTCGCCGGCACGGCCCGGCCTCCGATCGTCGTCCACACCTTCCACGGCCACGTCTTCAAGGGGTACTTCGGGCCCGGGCGCACGGCATTCTTCCGCCGGGTCGAGCGAGCGCTGGCACGCCGCTCCGACGTGCTCGTCGCGGTGAGCCCAGAGGTGCGAGACGAGCTCGTCGCGCAACGCATCGCCCCGCAGCAGAAGTTCGCCGTCATCCGCCTGGGCATCCCACTCGCCGAGCGGCTCGGAGACGCAACCGCCGACCTCGACTACCGGCGGCTGTACGGCATCCCGGCGAGCGCGTTCGTCGTCGGCTGGGTCGGTCGCATGACCGAGGTCAAGGACGCGGATGCCGTGCTCGAGATCGTCAAGGCGACGCGCGAGCGCGGGCTCGACGCGGTGCTCGTCATGGTCGGCGACGGGCCTGACCGCGACGGCCTCGAGCAGCTCGCACACGAGCTCGGAATCGCCCGCTCGACGTACTTCGTCGGGTACCAGCCGGAGGTTGCGGGCTACTACCGGCTGTTCGACGCGTTCCTGCTCCCGTCCCTCAACGAGGGAACGCCGGTGAGCGCCATCGAGGCACTTGCGTCCGGAACTCCCGTGGTCGCGACGCGGGTCGGCGGGGTCCCCGACGTGGTGCGCGACGGCAGCGACGGCTTCCTCGTGGAGCCGGGAGACGTCGAGGCCGCCGCCGACCGGCTCGCGGTGCTCGCCGCCGACGCGCCGCTGCGAACGCGGCTCGGGGAATCCGGGCGCGCACGCGTCCTCGAGCGGTACTCCGTCGCCCGCCTGGTCGACGACGTCGACCGCCTCTACCGCTCGCTGCTGCGCGCGAAGGGAGGCCGCTAGTGGTCTCACCAACGACCTGCTCGAAGGAGGCCCGGGCGACCTGTTGCACACGGACACCGGCGAATCCGCGCGCTTCCAGCGGCCTGGGCCCCGCGTCACCGGCGATCGGCGGGGTCAGAGCCGCCACCACCTCGACGGGATCGACGTCGCGCACGCGAGCGTCGAGGACCATCCCGGCTCGCCGACGCCGGGATCCACGAAAGCCAGCGGCGACCGTCGTCAGCCTCCTCGAACGGGCGCTTGCCTCGACCGCTCACACGGCGAGCGCACTACGCCCCTGCCACACTGGCTCGACCGCGACAACCGCGGCAGGCCGCACAGCTCGCTCGGAGACCGGCCTCGCCTCTCAGCAGCCGCGCGTCCGACGTCCGTGCGCAGGACACCTCGAGGTTCGAGCTGGAACTCCTGCGCGTTCCGGCCTCGACCGGCCACCCGCGGATCATCCTCACGCGTCATGACGCAAGCGCCGCCCCGGCGTCGATCGAGGGTCATTCGGCGCGCGCAGATTGAACGCCGGAACCGCCCGAGAGGGAACCCGCCCAAGCGAATGCTCTCCGTCGGGCGATTCCCCGCGCACGCACCGCCACCCCCGGTCCCTACGGCCTCGACCCGACGGCGAAGGCCGTCGAGCCTGACGTCGAGACGCCTTGTAGCGCCCTGAGCCACGAGATCGGCGGTCAGCCTCCTGACGACCTTCCCCCGGATGCCCAGGTAGCGCGACGCGGTCTGATCCATGACGGCCAGCTCGTCCTAGGAGCGGCGCAGCCGCTTGATCAGGCCGGCGTCGTCCAACTCGAGCACGATCACGCCCTCGTACTCGTACCCGATGCTCGCAGGTAGGCGAGGTCACGCGCTCGCATACCGCGGTGCGGTCGGACACGAGCACGCCGACGCCGCTGTCACGCACACCCGCAGTCGGCGAGAGCCTCCCGTCCACCCGGAGATCGTGCGGAGCACATGCCTGCCACGGGACGTCCCGAGGCGCACGTCACCTCCGCGTCGTCGGCGAACAGGGCCATGATGCTGACACTCGCAGGC
>Ga0233417_10000020_pt1 | contig 44945 bp, 44 predicted proteins | sample Sed_MG_FD_189023 | JGI IMG/M metagenome (GOLD analysis project Ga0233417, IMG submission 189023) | Sediment microbial communities from Lake Towuti, South Sulawesi, Indonesia - Sediment_Towuti_2014_0.5_MG | ecosystem: Environmental > Aquatic > Freshwater > Lake > Sediment | place: Indonesia... | reverse complement strand
GTTTGCAGCCCTCTGTACCGGCCAATGTAGCACGTGTGTAGCCCAGGACATAAGGGGCATGATGACTTGACATCATCCCCACCTTCCTCCGATTTGTCACCGGCAGTCTCCCATGAGTCCCCGACATGACTCGCTGGCAACATGGGACAGGGGTTGCGCTCGTTGCGGGACTTAACCCAACATCTCACGACACGAGCTGACGACAGCCATGCACCACCTGTGCACTGGTCCCGAAGGAGGACCGTATTTCTACGGTTTTCCAGCGCATGTCAAGCCCTGGTAAGGTTCTTCGCGTTGCATCGAATTAAACCACATGCTCCGCTGCTTGTGCGGGGCCCCGTCAATTCCTTTGAGTTTTAGCCTTGCGGCCGTACTCCCCAGGCGGGGTGCTTAATGCGTTAGCTACGGCACGGAAGGAGTCGACACCTCCCACACCTAGCACCCATCGTTTACGGCGTGGACTACCAGGGTATCTAATCCTGTTCGCTCCCCACGCTTTCGCGTCTCAGCGTCAGTACCGTCCCAGAGAGCTGCCTTTGCCATTGGTGTTCTTCCTGATATCTGCGCATTTCACCGCTACACCAGGAATTCCACTCTCCTCTTCCGGACTCTAGCCATGCGGTTTCCGTCGACGTCTGGAGGTTGAGCCTCCAGTTTTCACAACGGACCTGCGTGGCCGCCTACACGCGCTTTACGCCCAGTAAATCCGGACAACGCTTGCCCCCTACGTATTACCGCGGCTGCTGGCACGTAGTTAGCCGGGGCTTCTTCTGGAGGTACCGTCACCCTCTGGGCTATTCACCCGAGTAGCTTCGTCCCTCCTGAAAGAGGTTTACAACCCGAAGGCCTTCCTCCCTCACGCGGCGTCGCTGCGTCAGGCTTTCGCCCATTGCGCAAGATTCCCCACTGCTGCCTCCCGTAGGAGTCTGGGCCGTGTCTCAGTCCCAGTGTGGCTGATCGTCCTCTCAGACCAGCTACGGATCGGAGCCTTGGTAGGCCGTTACCCCACCAACAAGCTAATCCGCCGCGGACCCATCCTCGGCCGGAGGCCGAAGCTACCTTTTCCGACCGACCCGCAGGTCGGCAGGGCCATCCGGTATTAATCCGGGTTTCCCCGGGCTATCCCGGTGCCGAGGGCAGGTTATCCACGTGTTACTCACCCGTTCGCCGCTGTCCCCAGGACCGAAGTCCTGGTTCTCGCTCGACTTGCATGTGTTAAGCGCGCCGCCAGCGTTCGTCCTGAGCCAGGATCAAACTCTCCGTGAAGAGACTCGTTCGCCCTCGGTCGAAACCGAAGAGCAAGTCTGATCAGTTCGAGCTCGATGCTCGATCGTCTACCTCGTGGACGCAACATAGGCACCCCGCAGGGGGCACCGACGAGCGTCCAGTAGAACTCAAGGTTGACGGATTCATCCTCACGCAGGCTTCGCCTGCGAGAGGTCTCGACGTTTCACGCTGTTGAGTTTTCAAAGACCGCGCCGCTCGGCGGCAACAAAAAGCCTCTGACTCGCACCAGAGGCCCTCGAAACGGAACAACAGATCGTATCCGATTCCTCGAAGGCGCTCCCGTCGTCGAGTTGCAAGCTTCCTGGACCTCCTATCAGGAGGGCCGTAGCTATCGTACCAGACGGCGTACTCGTGTCAACCGAGCCGTTCGCGGCGCGTCCGGGGGTCAGCCGGTGAGCCGAACGAACCGTCGCTTCCCAGCCTGGACGAGCGCACCGGAGAGACGAGCGCGCGGGAGATCGAGCTCGGCGACCGGACGGCCGTCGATCCGGACGCCTCCCTGAGCGAGCAGGCGCCGCGCCTCGCTCGTCGATAGTCCGAAGGCCTCCGCCAGAACCGCGGGGAGGTGGACTGGATCGCCGTCGGGGAGAGCGTGTTCCGGCACGTCTTCCGGCGCGCGCCCCTCGCGGACGACCCGCGTGAAGTGCTCCTCGGCTGCCCGGGCCGCACCGTCGCCGTGCGAGCGCGCCACGATCCAGCGCGCCAGTGCCAGCTTCGCCTCGAGCGGGTCCGCATCCGCAGGCAGCTCACGCTCCAGGACGAGCCGGTACCAGTCTCCGAGCAGATCGTCCGAGATGCGCATCGTGCGTCCGAACTGCTCCTCGGGTGGGGCAGTAAGCGGGATGTTGTTGCCCACCGACGAGCTCATCTTCTCGCCGTCCCAGGAGACGAGCAGCGGAGTGGTCAGGACGACCTGCGGCTCGAGCCCGTAGGCCTGCATGACCTCGCGCCCGGCGAGGAGGTTGTAGAGCTGATCGGTCCCGCCGAGCTCGACGTCTGCCGTCACCGCAACCGAGTCGTAGGCCTGCATCAGCGGGTAGAGGAGCTCAGAAACGGAGATCGGTTGCGCGGCTCCATAGCGGTTGGCGAAGTCCTCGCGCTCCAGCATCTGGGCGACGGTCATCATCCGCGTCAGACGGATCACGTCTGCAAACGAGAGGGCCGCAAGCCACTCGCTGTTGAATCTGACCTCCGTCAGCTCCGGGACGACGATCTGGAACGCCTGCTCGACATAGGTCTGGGCGTTCCGGTCGATCGCCGCGTCGGAGAGGATCGGACGCTCGACCGAGCGCCCCGACGGATCGCCGATTCGGGTCGTGTAGTCCCCGACGATCAGGACCCCCGTGTGCCCCTCGTCCTGGAACGCGCGCATGCGCTGTAGCGGGATGCCACGTCCCACGTGGATGTCGGGAGAGGTCACGTCGATGCCGAGCTTCACGCGGAGCGGACGGCCGAGGGCGAGCTTCGCCTCGAGCGCGCCCTCCGGCAGCACGTGCACCGCGTTGCGGGTGAGTTCGGCGAGTCCCATCGTGCGTCAGGCCCTCGCGATGTGCCCACCGGTGACGTCGTCAGGCGAGCGGCAGCCGAGGAGCGCGAGCGCGTTCTCGGTCTCCTCTCGAAGGATGTCGAGCACCTGCTCCACGCCTTTCGCGCCACCGAGCGCCAGTCCGTACATCACAGGCCGACCGACGAGGACGGCTCGCGCACCGAGCGCGAGTGCCATCAGGACGTCGGATCCGTGCCGAAGGCCGCCGTCGAGATACACCTCGACGCGCTCGCCAACTGCATCGACGACCTCGGGAAGAGCTTCGAGGGAGGCGATCGCACCGTCGAGCTGGCGTCCGCCGTGATTCGAGACCACGACGCCCGACGCGCCGTGATCGCAGGCGAGGATCGCGTCCTCGGCGGTGACGAGTCCCTTGACCAGCACGGGCACCTTCCAACGCTCGGCCAGCTCGGCGACGTAGTCCCACTCCAGGCCGCTCTCGAGGAGGTCCAGCGAATGGTGCCTCTGCCGCTCACCGCCCCGCGCTCGCGCGGCCACGATCGCGGGAACGTCGTCCGCGGGTGCCGCGAATCCGCTGCGGGTCTCACGGTGCCGGATACCGTAGACAGGGAGATCTGCCGTGAGCACCAGCGCCGAGAAGCCATTCTCGAGCGCCTGCGCGATCACCTCGTCGCTGACGCCTCGGTCGCGGAAGACGTAGAGCTGGAGCCAACGCGGAGCGCGGGGTGCGACGGCGGCGATATCGCCCGGCGTCGCGGTCGCGACGGTCGAGACGCACATCAGCGTCCCGGCAGCCGCGGCACCCCTCGCCGTCGCGAGCTCGCCCTCCTCGTGAGCGATCTGCTGGAAGGCCATCGGTGCGACGAGCACCGGCATCGAGACTGGTGTCCCGAGCACCGTCGTCTCGGTCGTGATTGATGAGACGTCGACGAGCACCCGGGGGCGAAGCCGAAAGCGAGAGAACGCCTCGCGATTCCAGCGCAGGGTCCGCTCTTCCCCTGCCCCGCCGACGATGTAGCTCCAGGCCTCGGCCGGGAGCGCCTGCTCCGCGAGGCGCTCTGCGTCGTCGACGGTGAGAAGGATCTCCACGGCCGAGGAGCCTACCGCTCGGCCACGTGGAATCCGGACTCGTCCAGAGAGCGCCGACTCGAGCCGCGCCACGACGCACGCGACCGACCGGGCGAAGATCGGCGACCAGGCGAGGCTCACGACTGCGAAGATCCTCTCTCGGCAGAGGATGATCTCGAGCCGTCGCCCCAGAGCGCTCCCTCGAGCGGGGCCGCTCGAGGGAGCGCGGGCACGCGGCCGCGCCTGGGCTCGTGCGGGTCGCCTCCTCAATCGGTCTGAACCGTGTCTTTGCAGGGAGTCCACCTGCGCGGAGCTAGACTTGACGCTCTTGCGAGTTCGGTCGGAGAGGGGGACGTCGCCCCGGCGACGCCGGGTTCGCAAGCGTCGCCTTGCGGCAGTCGTGCTCGTTCTACTCGTCGCAGCCGGGATCGCGTTCACCTTCGGGCTGGTTCGCGCGCTCGCGAGCGAGATCGGTGCGCTCGACCCGGCGTCGCAGCGCTCGGACGTGAACAGCATCATCTACGCCTCGAACGGGGGGAGAGTCCTGGCTGTCCTCCGCGGGGACGAGAGCCGTGTCCTCGTCGGCACCGAAGACATCGCGCCGATCATGCGACAGGCGATCGTGTCCGTCGAGGATCAGCGCTTCTTCGAGCACAGCGGTGTCGACCTCCGGGGCATCGCGCGCGCGTTGTGGCAGGACATGCGGCAACAGGCGATCGTGGAGGGCGGGTCCACGATCACACAGCAGTTCGTGAAGAACGCGTACATCAGGAACGAGCAGACGATCGGGCGAAAGATGCGCGAGGCGGCGCTCGCCTGGCAGCTCGAGCAGCAGTGGAGCAAAGACCGAATCCTCACCGCGTACCTCAACACGATCTACTTCGGGCACGGCGCCTACGGCATCCAGCAGGCGGCACGCGTGTACTTCAGGAAGAGCGCGAAGGAGCTCGACCTCGCCGAGTCGGCACTCCTGGCGGGCATTCCCGCCGACCCGACGCTGTACGACCCGGCCGAGAACCCGCGCATCGCGAAAGCCCGCAGGCATCACGTCCTCGAGCTGATGTTCGAGCAGGGGAAGATCACCCGAGGCGCCTTCACGCGTGCTGCTGCAGCACCGCTTCCGAACCCAGACGACATCAGCTTGCCCGGGACGGAGGGCCCCGCCCCGTACTTCGTCAACTACGTGAAGGATCAGCTCGTCGCCCAGTACGGCGCCGGCAGGGTCTTCGGTGGCGGGCTCCGGGTGACGACCACGCTTGACCTCGACCTCCAGCTGAAGGCACGGGCCGCGATCGAGAAGGTCCTTCCGAACCCGGACGGCCCCCAGGGCGCGCTCGTCGCCATCGATCCGCGGACGGGCGAGGTCAAAGCGATGTTCGGCGGGCGCAACTTCCGCAAGAGCCAGTTCAACCTCGCGGCCCAGTCCCGGCGGCAGCCCGGCTCGGCGTTCAAGCCGATCGTGCTCGCGGCGGCCATGCGTGACGGCATCTCACCGTCCACCGAGCTCGACTCGAAACCCGTGGAGATCGACGCCGGGGATCGGGTCTGGAAGGTCACGAACTACGACAAGACGTACCTCGGCCGCGTCAGCCTGGCGCGGGCGATGGTGTCGTCGGACAACACGGTCTACGCCCGGCTGACCGACCTCGTCGGGCCGAAGGCGATCGTTCGCACCGCGCACGCGCTCGGGATCCGCAGCCCGCTTCCCGCCTATTTCTCCATCGGCCTCGGATCGGTCGCGGTCAATCCCCTCGAGATGGCGCGTGCGTACGCGACGATCGCGAACGGAGGCCGCCGGGTCGACGGGTCGATTTTCGGAGATCGGCCCCGGGTCGTACGGCAGGTGGAGCGAGTACGGGCAGGTCGTACGGAGCAGAACACGCCCATCCCGAAGCTGATCCTGGGCGAGGGCAAGGCCGAGCTCTTGACGCAGATCCTCGAAGACGTCGTCCGGGCCGGAACGGGACGACGAGCCGCCATTGCCGGACGCTCCGTCGCGGGGAAGACGGGGACGACGGACAACTACGGCGATGCGTGGTTCGTCGGGTACACGCCCGAGCTCGTCGTCGCCGTCTGGGTCGGCTATCCGGACGCGCTACGGCCGATGCTCACCGAGTTCGGCGGCGAGCCCGTCGCCGGCGGGACCCTCCCCGCCCTCATCTGGCGAGGATTCATGGAGAAGGTGAAGCCCGACGACGAGGCGGGCTTTGCCACCCCCCCGTACCTCGCCGGCTCGTCGACGTGGGTGGTCGACCGCAACGGCACCTGGAAGCTCGACAACGGCTACTGCCGAGGATCGAGACTACTGGTCTACTTCTCGGGCGAGGCGCCCGCCGAGGAGGCCGATTGCAGGCCGAACGAGGTGCGCGTCCCCCTCGTCGTCGGAATGACGGAGGCAGGTGCCGAGGAGTCGCTCGCCGCCCAGCCTCTGGGTGCCAAGGTGATCTACCGACCGGCCGAGCTCGGCAGGACGCCCGGCATCGTCGTCGACCAGGATCCCCGCAGCGGCGGCTTGTCGGCCCACGACGAGGTGACCGTGGTCGTGTCGAAAGCACAGCATGGGCTCCTCCCCAACTTCGTCGGCTCGAGCCTCGAGAGTGCGAGGCGCGACGCAGCGCGCCTGAAGCTCCGGTTGCAGGTCGAAGCGGGGAAGGGGCAGGCGGGAGTCGTCCTCCGTCAGAGCGTCACGCCGGGCGTTGCTGCCGGCCCTGGTCTCCGGGTCACGCTCGTGGTCGGGGACGGCTGACGTACGGCGAGCCGGCGAGCGCGTAGCGCCAGGGAAGCTCCGCCGCGCGCGTGATCCCGACGCGCGAGCCGGTGCTCACTGCGGGTCTCGTCCGCGGCGCGAGCAACGCAAACGGAGGGCGGTCGAGCCTCGCGCCGTCGTGCTCGATCGAAATGCCGAGCGCCTGGGCCAGTCTTCCGGGGCCGGAGCAGAGGAGGAGCGGATCCTGCACCTGCCGCCGCTCTCGCATCGTCGCGATGCCCGTCGTCGGCTCGAGGGCCCGAAGGAGGACCGCGGCACCGATCCCTTCCTCGCCGCAGACGACGTTCGCACACCAGTGGACGCCGTACGAGCGGTACACGTAGAGCCGACCCGGCGGGCCGAACATCGTCGCGTTGCGCTGCGTCGGGCCGGGATGCGAGTGACTGGCGGGGTCGTCGGGATCGTACGCCTCCGTCTCGACGAGCACGCCGCCCACGCCGTCGACGAGGAACGTCCAGCCGATGAGTGCCCGTGCCGCCTCGTGGACGCTCCGGGCGAGGATCTCCCGTAGCCCGGATGTCACTCCTCGAAGAGCTGCGGGTGCTGGGACACGGCCCGTCCCCGCCGCCGGCGGACGTCGGCGACGACCGCGGTCGCCTCGGCCATGTCCTCGAGGATCGTCTGCTCCGTGCGCGAGGCCACGATCGGCTCGGCGATCCCGTCGACCCAGACGAGCGTCCGCCTCCCGTGGCCACGATCCTCGCCCGTGATCGGCTCGATGGCGTAGATCTTGTCGGCGCGGGCGTACTTGCCGAACCCGATGAACACCATCTTCGCGGCGGACATCAACGTGAGTATGCCCTCGCGAGCAGCCGCACGAGAGCCCCGTTCAGTCGCGTGAGGTCGCGCGCGTCGCTGAGAGAGAGACGCGGGACGACGTGCTCGAGCGAGTCGAGGATCGTGACGCGCGCCGTCCGGCACGCCGCGGCGAACGCGACTGCGTCCGTGAGCGGGATGTACTTGTCCTCCCGGGCGACGACGAGCTCGACCGGAGCCTCAATGCTTCCGGCGCCACGAACGGCCGACAGCGAGGAGAGAGATGTGCGCGCCTCGCTCGGCAGGGCCCGCAGGTGCTCCTCGAACCGCGTCGGATCGCGGTTGCCGAGCAGCTCGAGCGCCGCGCGCACGCCCGGGTCGGACGCGTGGGCGACCAGCGAGCCGAGCACGTCGAGCGGGCGGTCTCCGTAGTCGGGAAGCGAACGGAGAAGTTCGAGGGCGGCATCACGGTCGTGCCCGGGCGGAAGCGAGGCCACGACGGAGCGAGCGCAGACGAGCGCGAAGAAGCCGCGCGTCGTGAACGGCACGAGCGTGCCGTTCACGCGGCGGAACCCGCTGGTCACGAAGCGGAGAGCCTCCTCCAGGTCGCAGACGGGAGCCATCGCGAGGACCGACGTCACCTTGCCCGAGAGCCTCTCCGCGGCCGCCGTGCGGAGCGCGAGAGTCGCGCCTCCCGAGACACCGAGAAGCGCGATGCGGCCGCGTGCGACATCCCGCCGGGATGCGACCGCGATCGCGGCGGCCACGGCCTGCCGGGCTGTCTCACCGGTCAGCTCTCCACGCGCGAGACCCTCCGGCTCGGCAACAACGGCGAGGAACCCGGCGGCCGCGAGCCCGCGCCCGAGCGCGACGAACGCGGCATGGCGCCGACCCTGTCGAGTGACGCCGGGGTACAGGACGACACCGGGCCAGGGGCCCGTTCCGCGGGCAGGCCGATAGCTCGTGGCCCGGATGCCACCGACGTCGGACTCGGTCTCGCGCGGCGCACCGACGAAGCTCCGCACTGCGGCGCCGGCGAGCGGCGGGTTCCACGCGACCGCGAGGCCCACACCTGCTCGGCCCTGAGCCGAGAGCATCCGAAGCGCTGAGCGAACGTCGGTGATCGCGCGAGGATAGGCGTGCGCGTTGTTGAGCGGGTCCTGAGCCACGGGCGGAGAATGCGAACTGATGAGCGGGCGGATGGCCCTGCACGCGAAGCTGATGTACGCATCGTCGAGCATCGGCGGTGAGGCCCTCACGCAGAGCCGCAACGTCCTGCTCGCGTACTTCTACGTCGACGCGTCGAGTCTGCTGAGCGGCTTTGCGTTCGGGGCGATCCTGACCGTCGCGCGCCTCCTCGAGACGGTCGACGACGGCCTGATCGGGTTCTGGAGCGACCGGACGCAGTCGCGATTCGGGCGCCGGATCCCGTTCATCGTCCTGGCGACGCCGTTCTGGGCGCTGTTCGCGTTCCTCCTCTTCACCCCCCCGCAGTCGAGCGCCGCGGCCGCCGGCGTGTACCTGTTCATCGTCGTGGAGCTCTACTTCCTTGCGTCGACGCTCTCGGGCGGCCCCTACGAGGCACTCCTGCCGGAGATCGCGCCCGAGAGCGAGGAGCGCGTGTCCATCGTCGGCATCCGCGTGTACATGGGGCTCGCGGGTGGGGCGATCGGTCTCATCTGCGGCTTCCTCCTCGTGGATGCGATCGGTTACGCGGGAATGGCTGCGACGCTCGCCGTCGTGGCCATGAGCCTCCGCTACGTCGGCGTCGCAGGCGCGTGGCCGTACGCCTCCAAGACACAGGAGCCTGCCGAGCTCGGGCTACGTGAGGCGCTCTCGATCACGTTCCGGAACCGCTACTTCCTCTACTTCCTCCCGACCTTCGCTCTCTTCCAGCTCGGGTTCCAGGTGCTGCTCGGCTCGCTTCCGTTCCTGATCAAGGTCGCATTCGACATCGACAAGGTCGGGCGCTGGGGCGCTGGCCTGTCGGCAGTCGCGCTGGCGACGATGCTCGTCATGGTCCCGGTGATGACACGCCTGTCGCGCCGAACGTCCAAACGAGCTGCCTATCGAACGTCGCTTCTCGGCGCAGTCATGCTCTTCCCGCTGCTCGCGTTCGCCGGGTTTCTCCCGGGGCTCCCTCCGGAGATCCAACTCTTCGTCGCGATGGTCATCGTGGGCTTGCCGATCGCCGGGAACTACCTGTTCCCTGCGCCGCTGACCGCCGACATCATCGACTACGACGAGCTCCAGACGGGGCTCCGCCGAGAAGCCACCTACTACGGGGCCCAGAACTTCGTCGAGAAGACGACGTCGGCTCTCGCGCCCCTCATTCTCGGAATCCTCTGGGCGTTCGGTCGCACCGCCGATCACCCGCTCGGAATACGGCTGGTGGGACCGGTAGCGGCGAGCCTCGTGCTCATCGGCTGGCTCGCGTTCCGGAAGTACGACCTTCCCGACGACGTGCTCGGCGACGAGGAGCTCCGCGCGCGGGTGGCGGCGGTGGACGCCCGGTAGCGGCCTACCGAGCCGCGAGGGCGTCGCGCAAGGCGTCCGCGACGTAGTCCTGATCGTCGGCGGAGAGTCGGGCGTGGAACGGAAGGGCGAGGGTGCGTGCGCTGAGCTCCTCGGCGACGGGGCAGAGGCCGACCCGGAATCCGTAGCGTTCCTGCATGTACGGCTGGAGGTGGATGCACGGGAGGTAGCGGGCGGTCTGCACCCCGCGATCCGCCAGCGACGAGATGACTGCCTCGCGGTTCACACCGGTCGGAAGCGCGACGACGTAGACGAACCATGAGCGAGTGTGATCGGCGTCATCGGGACAGGGAAGCGTGAGGCCCGGGAGCTCGCTCAGCAACGACGTATACCTGGCGGCCACACGACTCCGGCCCTCCAGGATCTCGCCGAGCCTCTCGAGCTGCCCGAGGCCGATCGCGGCGCGAACGTCGTCCATCCGGTAGTTGAAGCCGAGTCGAACATGCTCGAGCCAGCCGCCCGAGTCGGAGCGCCCCTGGTTCCTGAGGCTCTTGAGCAGGCGCCACTCCTGCTCCGAGTGCGTCGTGATCATGCCGCCCTCACCCGTCGTGATCTGCTTGTTGGGGTAGAAGGCGAAGACGGCCGGCGACCCGTGCGAGCCGATCGGGCGACCCCTGTACCGCGCACCAAGGGCTTCGCACGCGTCCTCGATGAGAACGACGCCGTAACGGTCGCAGACCGCGCGGAGCTCGTCGAGCTCGCACGGATAGCCATAGATGTCGACCGCGACGACCGCTCGCGTCCGTTCGGTGATTGCATCCTCCACCGCGGCCGGGTCGAGGTTGAGGGTCCGCGGTTCGATGTCCGCGAAGATCGGAACCGCCCCCTCGTAGATCGCACAGTTCGCCGACGCGACGAACGAGTACGGCGACGTGACGACTTCGTCGCCCGGACCGATACCGGCCGTCAGGCAGAGCAGGTGCAGGCCGGCCGTGCCGCTCGATACGGCGGCCGCGTACGGCGCGCCGACGGTCTCGGCGAACGCCTCCTCGAAGGCCTCGATCGTCGGGCCGAGCGAGAGTCGCCCAGACCGAAGCACGTCGAGGACGAGCTCCTCCTCCCTCCCCTCGAGCCATGGGCTCGAGAGGGGGACGCTCCGCAAAGTGGCCACGGCTCTACGCGCGCGACGGCGACATTTCGACCACGTCGAGCCACTCGTTCCAGCGGGCGCTGCTGCCGCGAACGGTGTCGGCGTACGCCTGTTGCAGCTCGCGCGTCACCGGCCCGACACCGATCTCACGGTCGTCGACGGAGCGCACCGGGGCCACCTCCGTCGCCGTCCCAACCATGAAGACCTCGTCCGCGAGGTAGAGGTCGGTGCGGATCAGCAGCGCTTCCTCGACTCCGTGACCGAGGTCGCGGGCGATCTCGATGATCGTGTCTCGAGTGATGCCCGGCAGGATCGACATCGAGAGGGGCGGCGTCTTCAGGACACCGTCCTTCACGACGAAGATGTTCTCGCCCGGGCCGTCCGCGATGTACCCGTCGTGAGAGAGCATGATCGCCTCCTCGTACCCGGCGCGGCGAGCCTCCATCGTCGCGAGCATGGAATTCAGGTAGATGCCAGTGGCCTTCGCGGCGTGCGGGATGACGTTCGGCCCGACCCGCTCCCACGTCGAGATCTTGGCGGTGATCCCGTGCTCCTGGCTGTCCTCGCCGAGGTACGCGCCCCAGGGAAAGCTGACGATGGCGACCTCGACCGGGTTCCCCGTCGACGCGACGCCGAGCTCGCCGTAGCCGTACCAGGCGATCGGGCGGAGGTAGCAGGAGGGAATCCCATTCGCGGCGATCAGCTCGTGGGCGGCGAAGCGGAGCTCCTCGACGGTGAACGGGAGGTCCATGTAGAGGACCTTCGCCGAGTTCTCGAGCCGCTCGAGGTGCTCGCGCAGACGGAAGACCGCGGGGCCCTTCGGGGTGTCGTAGCAGCGAATCCCCTCGAACACGCCGCTCCCGTAGTTCAGGCCGTGCGATGCGATATGGATCCGTGCATCGGCCCAGTCGACGAGCTCCCCGTTCATCCAGATCTTCTCGGTCTCTTGCATGCCTTCAGCTCTCCTTTGGTCTCGGCGAATCGTATGGTCGGTCTGCGACGACGTCCAACGTCCGGGCTTTCGTCAGCCGTGCGAGCTCGAGCGGCGCGATGCCGAGGATGTGCCGCGTCGACCCTGCGCCCGCCCACACGAGTGAGTGGCGGAGGAGGTCGCCGTCGAGCAGTACGGTCTCCACCTCTGGGAGGGGAAACGGGGCGACGGCGCCCGGAGCGAAGCCGGTCGCCTCGGCGACTTCGGCTGGAGACGCGATGCGCGCTGAGGAAGCGCCTGCCGCCGCCGCGATCTTCCGCTGGTCAGCGCGCCGATCACCCGGCACGAGCGCCACGATGGGTCTCCCGTCGCACAGGAGAACGAGTGACTTCACGATCTGCGAGAGGTCACACCCGACGGCTGCGGCGGCATCGGCTGCGGTCGGCGTCCCGTCCGGAAACTCGTGGATCCGCGCTTCGGCTCCCGACTCCCGGAGGAACGTCGAAACCCGCTGGACGGGCTCGGGCCAGGTGTCACGCATCCCGGCAGCGTAGCCTTGCTCAGTAGACGTACGGGACGAGCCGGTACCGCGTGCGCGTGCAGTAGTGCTCGTACCCCGGGAAGCGCGCGGCGAGGAAGCGTTCCTCGACTCGCACCTTGAGACCCCAGACGATCCCCAGCGCCGCGGTCGGCGCGAGCGCCCACGGGGAGAAGGCGAGCGAGACACCCGTGAAGACGACGAGGCCGCCCAAGTAGATCGGGTGCCGGACGTAGCTGTAGGCACCGTGCACGACGATGAGCGCCTCCCCTGAAGGACGCGGAAACGGCGTCAGGCTCGCACCGAGCGTGCGCGCCGACAGGACGACGAGAGCGGCTCCGGCGACCACCAGGAGCGCACCGAGCGCACCGAGCCACGGACGGAGAGAGCCCGGCCACGCGGGCCCGACCACGCACGCGACGACGGCTGCGGCCATGAGGGCGAACTGGAGCACGACCCAGCCGCCGCCGCGCGCGCCGAGGGCCGGAACCTCAGGCAAGGCCGATGAAGTAGACGTCGTCGAATCCGGACGCTTCGATCTGGGCCACGAGCTCCGGCGGTGCCGCAGAGTCGATGGAGAACACCATCAGCGCCTTTCCGCCCGCGTCCCTGCGTGAGACCGCCATGTTCGCGATGTTGACTCCCGCCTCCCCGAACATCGTCCCGACCCGTCCGATGATGCCCGGGACGTCGTCGTAGACGAGGAATGCCATCCGCGGCGCGAGCTCGATGTCGATCGAGAAGCCGAGCGCGCCTGCGAGGAAGAGTCGGTTCTCGGGCCCGACGGTCGTCCCCGAGACCTCCCGCGCGCGACCGCCCGCCTCGAAGACGACGCGGACGAGGTTCGTGTAGTGACGCGACGAGGTCGACCTCTCCTCCGAGACCTCGATCCCGCGCTCCGCGGCGATGATCGGAGCGTTCACGTAGTTCACCGTCTCGTCCACCCTTCCCTGGAACGCGCCGTTCAACGCGGCGGCCGTGAGCAGACGCGTGTCGTGCTCCGAGAGGGGACCGTGCACGGCAACGACGAGACGTGTCGGCCAGCCCGGACTGAGCGCCATGCCGAGGCGCCCCAGCTGCGAGGCGAGCGGCACGAACGGCCCGAGCACCTCGAGGTCGCCCGGCTCGACGACCGGGATGTTGACGGCGGTCTGCACCACCTCGCCGTCGAGGGCTGCAGCGACCTGCTGAGCGATGACGAGCCCGGCGCGATCCTGGGCCTCGACCGTCGAGCCGGCGAGGTGCGGTGTCACGACGACCTGCTCGAAGTCGAGAAGGGGGCCAGCGTAGGGCTCGGTCTCGAAGACGTCGAGCGCGGCCCCGGCCACCTTGCCCGCTCGCAGCGCGTCGGCGAGAGCCACGTCGTCGACGAGCTCCCCGCGCGCCGCGTTCACGATCCGCACCCCGTCCCGCATGCGAGCGAACGCCGCCGCGTCCAGGAGATGCCGCGTCTCCGGACCGAGCGGAAGGTGGAGGGTGATCACGTCCGCTCTCGCGTAGACGTCGTCGAGCGTCTCGGCCTGGTCGATCCCGAGCTCACGAAAGCGCTCGGCCGAAACGTAGGGGTCACGCGCCACGACGTGCATGCCGAGCCCGAGCGCGCGGCGGGCAACCTCGCGGCCGATGCGGCCGAGCCCGACGACCCCGAGGACCTTGCCGGTGAGCTCGATCCCCGCGTAGCGCTGACGATCCCAGGTACCCCTCCTGAGCGCCTCGTGTGCCTGGGGGAGGTTGCGTGCGAGCGCGAGCATGAGCGCCATCGCGTGCTCCGCTGCCGAGACGACCGTGGACTCGGCGGCATTCGCGACGACGATGCCACGGCGCGTCGCCGCGCCCACGTCGACGTTGTCGACACCGACCCCGGCGCGACCGATCACCCTGAGGCGCTCCGCCCGCTCGATCAGCTCAGCGTCGAGCGTGGTTCCCGACCGCACCACGATCGCGTCGAACCCGCCGATGATGGCCGCGAGGTCCGAGTCGGAGTCCTCCACGACCTCGAAGCGGCTCCGCAGGAGCTCGAGCCCCGGTGCGGCGATCGGCTCGCGTACGAGGACGCGCGGACGTCCGCTAGACACGCGCGCTCTCGCCGTGCGCCTCGAGCGCCCGGGCGACCGCCGCCCCGCGCTCGATGTCCGCCCCCTGCTCCACGAGCAGCGACTCGACCGCAGCGAGGACGGTGGCGATGTCGAGGACGTCGTAGTAGCCGATGTGGCCGATCCGGAACATGTGCGCACCGAGCTCTCCGTGCGCGCCGGCCACCGTGATCCCGTAGCGGTCCCGCAGGGCGAGGACGAGGTCGCGCGCATCGACGCCGTCCGGGGTGCGGATCGCGGTGACCACTGCTGAGCGCTCCTCGTCCGGGGAGAAGAGCTGGAGCCCCATCGCCTTCACGCCCTCGCGGCATGCTCGCCCGAGCGCAGCGTGCCGAGCGAAGGCGCGCTCGAGGCCCTCCTCGAGCAGAAGCTCGAGCGCCGCGTCGAGCGCCGCCACGATCGTCACCGCCGGGGTGAAGGGCGTCGAGCCGGTTTCGAGGGAGGCGCGGGTTCGCTCCCAGTCGAAGTAGAAGCGGGGCATCGTCGCGCGTCGCGAGCGCTCCCAGGCCGCGCTCGAGACGGTCACGAGAGAGAGGCCCGGTGGTGTCATCAGCGCCTTTTGCGACCCGGCGACGACGACGTCGAGGGCCCAGGCGTCGCTCTCGAGCGGAACCGCGCCGAGGCTCGACACGGCATCGACGACGACGAGCGCGCCCGCGTCTCGCGCGGCCCGCACGATCGCCTCGATGTCGCAGACGACGCCGGTCGAGGTCTCCGAGTGGACGACGAACGCCACTCGCGCCCCCGATTCCTCGATCCCGGCGCGCACGTCGTCCGGCTGAGGCGTCTCGCCCCATGCGTAGCGGAGCTCCTGGACGTCGGCGCCGTAGGCACGACCGAGCGCCGCCCAGCGCTCGCCGAACTCCCCCGCCGTGACCGCGAGCACGCGCTCCCCGGGAGACAGGAGGTTGACGACGGCCGACTCGAACGCCGCCGAGCCCGACGCGGTGAAGAGGAGGACGTCGTTGCGCGTCCGACAAACCTCCTGCAGCCTGCCGAGCGTCCTGAGCATGAGCGCGCGAAAGTCTGGCCCACGGTGGTGGAGGACGGGCTCCGCGCCCGCCGCGAGCACCTGCGGCGGCACCGCGGTCGGCCCCGGGGCCATCAGGTAGCGCTTGCGCACCGACATCGTCGTGAGCGTACCGCGCTGCCCGCGGCGGGCAACGCTCGCAACAGTCTGTTGCAAGGTCGCGGGTCGGCGCTCGGGAACTCGGGTCGGAGCGATCTGTCGCCCTCGCAACAGTCTGCTGCAAACCTCTAGGGCCGTCGCATACGCGCCCGCCGCGCCACCGTCCTCTTGTCAGCGATGCCCGCGGAAGGACACGAGCTGCTGGAAGGTCGGCCGGTTCGTCCAGCGCATCGTGTCCTGCAGCACGCCCGAGGTGAAGCGGATCCGCTCCGCCGTCGCGTCGGCTCGCCACGAGGAAGGGGCCGGACCCTGGGTCGTCTCGAGCCCAGCCGCGGCCGCGTCGAGCGCCGCCCAGAGCGCTTCACGGCAGGTGGCGAGCACCCCGGCGCCGCAGTAGCGGCGAGAGAACTCCCCGCGCACCGTACGACCGAGCAGTGTCCGCAGATCCTTGTCGACGTAGCCGTACCACCCCGAGAAGTAGGAGGAGCCGCCCGGGTTCGCGTCGTCGCTCCGCGCGTGGAGACGCGCGAGCCTGTCGACGAGCGGCCCGAGCACCGGCCCCATGACCGCGTCGGCAACTCGAGGCCAGGCCGCGTCCATGACGGCGGCCCCGGGAGCGTCCACCTTCCCGTCGAGGTCGCGGTCGAGACGGCTCGACCCGGCGGCGCGCCAGGCGTCGAGAAGGGTCGCCGCGGCCTCCGCGCGAGCGCTCGGGGCCGGGCCCGTCTGCAGTACCGCGCGGACGACCGGCCACACGCGGACGACGCGCAGATCCTGGGTTGCGGCCCTATTCATCGCGCCCGTCACCGTCACGAGCGTGTGCCTCTTCCTTCCCGCCATCGCCGCCCTGAGTAGCTCCACCCTCTGGACTGCCCCGTAGGAGAAGTTCGAATCCGCCGCGCCCACGTCCGCAGCGGGCTTGTTGTTCCAGTTCAGGATGACGCCGGACGGAGGGTTGACTGCTCGCGCATGACCCGCGAACGGCACGAACCCCTGCCAGTCGTAGTCCCCCGTCCCGACGGTCGGCAGCGCCGGATCCGTTCCCACGGCACGTTGCGGCAGCCGCCCGCTCGAGAAGAACGCGATGGCGCGATCGTCCGCGTAGAACCAGTTGAAGCCGAACTCGACGGCGTTCATCGTCTTCAGGAAGCTCGACGCCGACGTCACCTTTGCCGTGTCGAGGTCGTAGAAGGCGCGTGCGCTCAGGAGCTCGCGGCCCCTCGTGGAGCGCTGCATCGAGATCGCGACCCTCTTCCCGCCGACCGTCGCGTACCCGATGACCGGCCCGTGCGCGGTCTCGGAGAACGAGATCGGCCGATCGGGCTGTCCCGGCTCCTTCAGCGTCCCCGCGAAGAAGCGGCGCATCGGCTCGCACTGTCCCCGGTAGAGGTACGTGGTGTCGTTGCCGCACAGCGTCTCCACGAACAGGTCGATGTTGTCCGCCTGCGAGGAGGTCGCGCTCCAGGCGAAGTCGGGACCGCGCCCGATGACGACGAAGGGAACGCCCGGAAACACCGCACCACGCACGGCAAACCCCGCACCCGACAGCTCCATCTCGGCGAAGAACGCGGGGAAGAAGTACCCGACCTGGGGGCCGGCGACGAACAGTGGGTGCCCGGTCGCCGAGCGCCTGGCGCCGACGAGGAGGGCGTTCGATGCCGCCGCGCGGGCCGCGAGCGGTGCGCCCGTGAAGCTGCCGTCGTCGATCACCACGCTCCCGGGTGAGGTGGCCGACGGGAGCTCCTGCGGGAAGCTTCCCGGCCCCGAGACGGGGGCCTCCGGATCGTTCGCCTCGCGGAGATCCGCGAACACGCGCCGCGCGTCGGCCGGGCCGAGACGCTCCCCGAGCGCGTCGAGGAACATCGAGTTCTGGACCTCCTGACCACCGCTCGTCCCGAGCCGGCCCGCGATCAGCGCCGCGGAGGCGACGACGTCGTTGGCGGTGAACGGCGTCGCCGGTATGCCCTTCGCCCGGTAGTAGCCGTTCACTCCGGCCGCGTACGCGTCGATCAGCGCGAGCACTTTCGGGCCGATCCCGGAGAGGGACCGGACCGCGTCGAGCTGATTCGCGAGGAACGCCTCGGCCTCCGCGCTCGGGACGAAGCTCTTCCCGAGGAGCGCGAGCGCGAGCGGATCGAGACCCGGGACGTCGAGGGCTGCGATCCGCGCCGGGCCCCGGATGAGCTGAAGGAGGAGCCCTCGGTCGGCGGCCGTGACCCAGCCGGCCCCGTACGCGACGTCGGCCTGCGTCTTCCCCGTGACGTGCGCGACGCCGAAGCTGTCGCGGGTGATCTTCACGCCGGGGCGAGGGCTCTCGCGCCCGTCGCCGGCTGCCGCCGGCGCGCCGAGCGGGGCGGGCTTGAAGAGGCGGCGGATCTGGCGCTGCGTGACGTTCGCACCGAGCGGCGTGAGCGCGTCGTACAGCTTCGCCTGGTCGGTCGTGGTGCGATCGAAGGAGAGGCTTCCGTTCTCTCCCGGCGGGAGGATCGTCCACGCCTCTGCCGCATAGTCACGGGGAGTCGCGGCGCCGAGTGGCGCCAGCGCGACGACCAGCACGACAGCCGCGGCCACGAGGAGCACACGAAGCCGCCGACCCACGCGTGAAAGCCTAGCGAGACAACGCAATACAGTCCGGAAGATGGCGGCGCTTCTCTCGTTGGCGGCAGCCCTCGTGTCGCTCCGGTTGTCGGCCGACTTGGTGCGCCGGTATCGACGCCGACGCGCGCCGGAGCTCGTTGCCTGGGCCGCCGCCCTTGCCGCGTACGCCCTCGCTGCGGGCGCCCTCACCTGGAGCGCCGCGGCCGGGTGGAGCGACGCGTCGTTTCGTGCCTACTACCTCGGCGGCGCGCTCTTGACGGCTGCGCTCCTCGGCACCGGGTCGCTCCTGCTCCTGGGACGACGCTGGATCGCGCCGGTGGCGGTTCTCTACACGGGCCTCGCCATCGGCGTCGCTCTTGCGATGCCGCTCGAGATCTCCGTCACGGGGACGTCCGTGCCCGAGGCGCAGGACGTCCTCGAGCTCTGGCCTGCGCGCCTCGTCGCGATCGCGGCCAACTCGCTCGGGACGCTCGCCGTGCTCGTGGTCGCGATCGCCACGTTCCGTACCCGCCCGCTCGGCAACGCCCTCATCGTCGCAGGCGTCGCGGTCGCGGCTGTCGGCAGCGGGCTTGCGGGCCTCGGCATCGGCGCGCTCGCCCCGGCGATCGCCCTCGCCGCAGCCCTCCTCTACCTGGGCTTCGTCACTCCGAGGAAGCGGGCGGCTCCTCGTCCCTGAGCCGCGCGGCGCCATCGCGGTGCTCGTCGCCACCTCGTCGCTCGCGCAGCCACACGGCCACGAGCACGCCGACGACCGCGACCCCCACCAGCGACTCGACGATCGCCCCGGCGACGCCGCCGTGAGCGAGGACTACCCACGCGAGAGGATCCACAACCCTCCAACGGTATACAGGACCATCAGCCCGAGCATCGGGTACTGCGAGCGCAACGCCGCCCTCCGATCCTCGAAGAGAGCGACGGCGCGGTCGTGCGCGACCGCGAGACCGGCGACGTGCCCCGCGACGAGCGCGCCCACCTGCACGTACCAGACGGTCTCGGGAGACACGATGGCGAGATCCGGCGCGAAGTCGGCCGTGCCCAGGAGATCCCAGCCTCTTCCGAAGGGGTCGGAGATCAGCGTCACGATGAACTGCCCCTGGATCACGAACAGCGAGAAGTAGTGCGCCACCATGTACGCGGCCGCGATCGGGACGAGCGGGAGCACGAAGTCGGGAACGAGCGAGCGCGGCGCGCGAGCGAGGGCACGGGCGGCCCAAACCGCAGCGGAGTACGTCAAGAGAACCGCCCCGATCAGCACCGCGAGCCCGAGGAGGTTCAGGCCGGTGACCGCGAGATCGACGATGCGCTGCGAGGACTCCACGAGGTTCGCCCGCAGATCCCCGACGAGGTTCTGCCACGAACGTGTCCGCGAGAAGCCGTCGAAGCTCGTCGAGCCCAGCATGACCGCGACGAAGAGAAGCGTTCCGGCAACCGTCTCCGCGCCGGCGAGGCCCGTGAACGGCCAGCGGATCACCACGTTCCGCCCTCGCACGGCGAACGGTGCGATGCGTGCGAGGAGCGCGAACGCGACCGCGAAGCCCTCACCGCCCCGAGACCACGCCTCGCGGCCGTAGACGGCCATTCCGGCCAGCGCCCAGTACGTGTAGAGGGCGATCGCGATCGCGAGCGTGCGCGGGTAGGCCGGGCGCGTGTACGTGAGCTCGAGCGCGACGAACGCGAACAGCGCGCCGGCCGCCGGGTAGCGGCCCCAGCGCGCCGACCAGTCCAGGATCGGGCTCGCCTCCCGGCCGCCGCGCTCGAGCACCCACACCGTCGCGTCGGCGATCGCCTGCCACGGGCTGAGCGCGCGCCACACGTTCCCGAACAGCACCGACAGAAGCGGGATTCCGAGCCAGAAGATCACGTAGACGAATGTCGGCGCGAAGTTGAGGAGCTCGTTGGACGTTCCGAAGAGTGCGCTGGCGAGAGTCAGGCAGAACACGGCCACGGAGACGAGCTGAAGCACGACGCGCAGAGCGCGGGAGAGCACGACCCGGCTCACGCGAGAGGGGAGCGGCACGCCGTCCCGGTGCGCTGCGAGCAGCGGGCGCCGCCAGAGCGCGCCGAGCAGGACGAAGGAGACGACGAGGACGATCGCCGCGGTCGTGAAGAAGAACGACTCTGGAACCGGGAGGTCGCGGACTCCCCCGATCCCGTGGGCCAGCAGCATCACGAGTTGACGGTCAGATCCGCGATCTGGAGCCCGCGCTGCTCGAGCTCGAGCTCGAACCGGCCGGGCACGTCGGCGACGAACGCGAGCGTGGCCCTGCCGCCGGCGGCGACGTCTTTCGACAGGTCGTAGCCGTGGAGGTGAATCTCGTCCGCGACGTCGGAGTCGACGACGATCCGGACGCGGTCTCCCTTCTGCACGGTCTCCCTCACGATGCCGCCCTTCGGCGCGCCGCCGACGACGACGACACGGACGACGACCGGCGCGGTCTCTCCCGTCGAGGTCGTGGTCGCGCCCTCGGTGGTCGCGGTCGCGGCTTCCGTGGTGGTCGCCGTGGCTTCCGTGGTGGTCGCCGCCGACTCCCCGCCTCCGCCGCAGGAGGCGAGCCCGAACCCCGCGCCGAGCAGCGCGAGAGCCGCCACGAGAACGGACGAGTGGCGCCTCCGACGCACCCGTGCAGGGTAGCCGACCACCGCGACGCCTTCTCGTCCAGCCGCCCGGCGTGCCGCGCTCGTGACGCGCGCGCCGATCCGCGAGCCGCGGAGCGCGGCACGGTGGCACGAGCGCCGATTCGGTTCGCTACGGTGCAGGAGAGAGTCTCGAGAGGAGGCGAGCGATGGACCGCGAGCAGTACGTCGTGTGGATCACGACCCGACGGATCAAGCCCGGCACGTACGAGGAGTTCCGGAGGTCATGGCGCCCACGGGAGTTCCCGGAAGGGATGCTCCGGGCCTACGAGTGCTTCTCGGCCGAGCGCAGCGAGGTGATCGGGATCTCGACCTGGGACTCGTTCGAGTCACGCGAGCGCTACCGCGCGTCGGAGATCGAGGCGCAGCGGCGCGAGGCGATGGCGCCGTTCGTGGAGGCCGAGAGCTCGGGTCTCTACCTCGGTCGCGAGCTGGAGATCCCGAAGCGTTGAGAAGCGCCGGCGCGGCGGCTAGCCCGAGAGCTTCTCGCGAACGAGCTCGCTGACGACGCGGGGATCTGCCTTCCCCTGGGTCTCCTTCATGACCTGGCCGACGAAGAAGCCGAGGAGGCCCTCCTTGCCGCCGCGGTAGGCGGCGACCTGGTCCGGGTTCGCCGAGAGCACGCGCTCGACGATCGGCTCGAGCTCCGAGGCGTCCGACACGGCCTCCTGCGCGAGGTACGGGTCGGCCGAGAACCCTGGCTCGCCGAGCCGCCCGACCGCCTCGTCGAAGGCGCCTCGAGGAATTCGGTCGCGCGCATCGACGAGCCTGGCCAGCTCGCCCGCCGGAACCGTCGACGGGTCGACCCCCGCGCCCACGAGCGCGTTTGCCACGACGTTCGCGGTCGCGAAGGGATCCGCGCCCGCAGCGACGGCGTCCTGCCACAGGCGATCGAGCCCGCCCGTCACGAGCACGATCGCCCGCTCGAGATCGAGCACCTCCGCGACGCGACGGATCCGCGCCGACGGCAGCTCGGAGAGTTCCGCTCGCAGGCGCGCGACGAGCTCCGCAGGCGGCTCCACGGGGACGAGGTCGGGCTCGGGGAAGTAGCGGTAGTCGTCCGCCTCCTCTTTCGCACGGCGCGGCGTGAGCATCCCCGTTGCCGCGTCGAAGTCGTACGTCTCCTGGCGCACCTCGTCGCCCGACTCCCAGACCCCGATCTGCCGCTCGACCTCCGCCTCGATCCCCCGCGCGATGAAGGTGAAGGAGTTCATGTTCTTGATCTCCGTCCGCGTGCGCAGCTCGTCCGAGCCGGCCGGCCGGACCGACACGTTCGCGTCCACACGGAGCGTGCCCTTCTCCATCTCGGCGTCGGAGACCCCGAGCTCGACGATCGTCCGCCGGAGCAGCTGGAGGAACCGCTTGGCCTCGTCGGCCGAGCGGATGTCGGGCGCGGTCACGATCTCGACGAGCGGTGTCCCTCCCCGGTTGTAGTCGACGAGCGAGGCCTCGGCGCCGCCGATCCGCCCCGTGCGCCCGCCGACGTGGACGGTCTTCGCCGCGTCCTCTTCCAGATGCGCACGGACGATTCCGATCATACACTCACCATCTGCAGTAGGTAGGATCAAACTGCCGTTAGTGCAGGATGGCAGATCGTACTGAGATATCTGATAGCCTTTCGCCAGGTCGGGGTAGAAGTAGTTCTTGCGCGCGAACACAGCCTGCCCCGCGATCTCGCAGTCGAGGGCGAGACCCAGCTTGATCGTCCACTCCACGGCGCGGCGATTCATCACCGGGAGCGCGCCCGGAAAGCCGAGGCAGACCGGACACGTCTGGGTGTTCTCCCCCGCGCCGAAGCCGGCAGGACAGCGGCAGAACATCTTCGTCCGCGTCTTCAGCTGGACGTGGATCTCCAAGCCGATCACGGGCTCCCACGTCATGACCGCCACCTCAGCGGCACCGTGTCGAACCCGATCGCCTGCTCGAGCGCGTGCCCGAGACGGAACAGCCCGTTCTCGCCGAACTGTCGGCCGACGAGCTGCAGCCCTACGGGAAGGCCGTCCGAGAGCCCGCATGGGAGCGAGAGTCCTGGCAGCCCGGCCAGGCAGGACGGAATCGTGAGGAGGTCGCACGCGTACATGGCGAGCGGATCGGCGGCCTTCTCCCCGATCGGGAACGCGACGGTCGGCGAGGTGGGCGTCGCGATCGCGTCGAAGGCCTCGAGGGCAGCTCGGTGCTCGCGGATGAGCAGGGTTCGCACCTTCTGCGCCTGCCCGTAGAACGCCTCGTAGTAGCCGGCCGAGAGGGCGTACGTGCCGATCATGATCCGCCGCTTGGGCTCGGGCCCGAAGCCCTCGTCGCGCGTCCGGTCGACCATCTCGCCGTACGTCGCGCCCTCGGCACGCGGCCCGTAGCGCACGCCGTCGTAGCGCGCGAGGTTGGAGGACGCCTCTGCCGGCGCAACGAGGTAGTAGCAGGGCATCCCGTAGCGGTAGGAGAGCGGAAGGTCGCACTCGCCGACCTCGGCGCCGAGCTCGCGCGCGAGCTCGAGCGCCTGCTCGAATGCGGCGCGGACGCCCGGCTCGATCGCAGGCAGCGACTCCACCTGCGCGGGAACCGCGATGCGCACGCCCTCGAGCGAGTCGCTCTCCGGGAGTCGCACCGGCGCGGGAAGCTCCGCCGTCGTCGAGTCGCGAGGGTCGCGCCCCGCGATGAGCGAATAGAGGAGCGCGACGTCGCGGACCGTCTTCGCGACGGGACCGATCTGGTCGAGGCTGGACGCGAACGCGACGACGCCGTACCGGGAGACCGTCCCGTACGTCGGCCGCAGGCCGACGTTCCCGCAGAGGGCGGACGGCTGCTTGATCGAGCCGCCCGTGTCCGAGCCGAGCCCCCAGGGTGCCAGCCCTGCGGAGACGGCGGCCGCCGTGCCTCCACCCGAGCCGCCGGGCACGCGCGACGGATCCCACGGGTTGCGCGTCGGCCCCCACGCCGAGTTCTCCGTGGACGAGCCCATCGCGAACTCGTCCGTGTTGGTCTTTCCGAGCAGGGAGAGACCGGCGCCCTTGACCCTCGCGGCCACGGTGGCGTCGAACACCGGCGTGTAGCCCCGCAGGATCTTCGAGCCCGCGGTCGTCTCCACGCCCTTCGTCGAGATCACGTCCTTGAGCGCGATCGGAATCCCCTCGCCCGACGGCTCCGCACACGTTCGCAGGTAGCAGCGGAGCTCCCCGTCACGCGCGCGGATGGCGTCGAGGTACGCGGCGTGGAGCTCTGCGGAGCTGACGTCCTTCCGCTCCAGCAGACCAATCGCCTGCTCGGCCGTCAGTCGCAGGGTGTCGATCACTGGCTCACCGGCGGGACGCGGAAGTGGTCGCCGTCGCGGTCCGGGGCATTCGCGAAGACGTCGTCCAGGGAGAGCGACGCGCGCGGCTCGTCCTCGTCCCAGACGTTGACGAGGTCGAGCGGGTGCGAGGTCGGCGGGACGTCCGCGAGGTCGAGCTCGGACACGACTCCGACGGCGTCGAGGATCGCACCGAGCTCCTCCGTGAGCCGGGCGACCTCGTCGTCCGTGAGGGCGAGCCGCGCGAGCCGCGCGACGTGCAGAACCTCGTCTCTGGAAATCGCCACTGGTTGATTCTCCCTGGGGGTGCGCTCGTCTGTCGCCGCGACCGCACCGGCAAGGCCGGTGCGCTTTGGGGATTCTCGCGATCGAGAGCCTGCCTCCCGGCAGATCTCGATCTGCGGAAAGAGAGCGGGCTCCCGTGGGAGCCCGCCACTACGTCGATACGAGTTCGGTCAGCTCGCCGCTGCGACGACGTTCGCGGCCTGGGCACCCTTGGGACCCTGGACGACCTCGAACTCCACACGCTGGCCTTCGGTGAGGGTCTTGAAGCCGTCCATCGCGATCGCGGAGAAATGGACGAAGACGTCGTCCCCACCCTCGCGCTCGATGAAGCCGTAGCCCTTCTCGTTCGAAAACCACTTGACGGTGCCCTGCTCCACTACTTGTCCTCCTACAGCGTGACGCCGACCCGTCTCGGAGCCGACGCCGATGTACACAACGCGCGAAACCGTAGCGACTACGAGTCGGCGACCGCAACTCGCGAGCGTCGATGTTGCGCTGCCGTCAAGGTGTTGCGAAGGAGCATCGCGATCGTCATCGGGCCGACGCCGCCGGGAACCGGCGTCATGAGGCCGGCCACATCGAATACCGCCGGATCGACGTCGCCGACGAGCCCGGCCTCGGTGCGGTTGACGCCGACGTCGATCACCGTCGCACCCGGCTTCACCATGTCCGGCGTCACGAGACCCGGCCGCCCGACGGCCGCCACGAGCACGTCGGCGCGCCGCGCGTGTGTCGCGAGGTCGGCCGTGCGCGAGTGGCAGATCGTGACGGTCGCGTGCTCGGCGAGGAGGAGCATCGCCATCGGCTTGCCGACGATCTCGCTCCGGCCGATCACGACCGCCTCCTTGCCCTTGAGCTCCACCCCGTGCTCGGCGAGCATCACCATCACGCCCGAGGGGGTCGCCGGCACCAGGAAGGGCTCACCCAGGAAGAGGAGCCCGGCGTTCAGCGGATGGAAGCCGTCGACGTCCTTCGCCGGGTCGACGGCCCGGAGCACGGTCGGCTCGTCCACGTGCGCGGGAAGCGGGAGCTGGACGAGGATGCCGTCCACGGCGTCGTCGGCGTTCAGCTCGGCGACGAGGTCGAGGATCACGCTCTCCGGCGTGTTCTCCGGGAAGCGGTGGTCGCGGGAGTCGATCCCCGCCTCGTGGGAAGCCTTGTGCTTCGAGCCGACGTACACGTGGGACGCGGGATCGTCGCCGACGAGGATCGTCGCGAGGCAGACGGACTCGCGGAAGGAGCGCACGTCCTCTGCGACCTGCGTGCGAACCTTGGCCGCGAGCGCCTTCCCGTCGATCCGAGTCGCGGTCATCGCGCCCGGGAACCTACCGGTTCCGGGCGATCCGAGCCACGAGTGAGGAGCCGAAGCCGGGACGTGTGCGCGCGCCGCCTCGCCAAGACCGCCGGGGCAAGGGGGACGGCGAAGGCGCGATCGTCCGGGCCCGGGTCGGAGCAGACATCTGCTATAACAACTCTACATTTGTGAAGTTGTAGATATGGATACGGAGGTTCTCCTCTATGACGCTTGCCCACCCGCTCCCCGACCCCCTCGTCGTCCGCATCGCCGAGCGCTTCCGGATCCTCGGCGAGCCGATGCGCATTCGCCTCCTCGACCGCTTGCGCGACGGCGAGGCCTCCGTCCACGAGCTGACCGTCGCGCTCGGCGCGACGCAGCAGAACGTCTCGAAGCACCTGGGGCTGCTGCACGCCGCCGGGGTCGTCTCCCGGCGCCGCGAGGGCACCCGCGTCCTCTATACGATCGCCGACGAGTCGGTGTTCGACCTCTGCGAGACAGTCTGCGGAGGTCTCCGCCGCCAGGTCGGGGACCTCGACGACCTGCTCGCGGGAGCCGTCCGATGAGCTGCCTGCGCCGCTCGCTCGAGCGGATCCCGTTCCTCGCGAGGGAGGGGGTGTGATGCCCACGGTCGGACCCATCGGGAGACTCGGGGCCTGGACGGCGTCGCACGTTCGCGCGGTCGTCGTCGCGTGGGCGGTGATCGCGCTCGGCCTCGGCGTGTTCGCCCCCCGCGCCGAGCACGCGCTCTCCGGGGCGGGCTGGGAGGCCGAAGGCTCGGAGTCCTTGGCCGCTCGCAAGCAGATCGACCAGGCCTTCGGAGGGCAGGGCGCGTACGCCCTGATGGTGGTCGTCCACGGCGACGGCGATCTCGGGCCGACGCTGGGACGGGTCGCAGCCATCCTCGACCGCGACACGCGGATCGCGTCGGTCTCGACGCCGCGGCTGTCAGAGGACGGCCGGACCGCCATCGTCCAGGGGGGCGCGGCTGCGAGCCCGACCGAGATGGTGAAGGCCGCGGATCAGCTGACGGGCGACCTGGAGGCGGCGGGAGGCGACCGCGTGACCGTCAGCGTGACCGGAGCGCCGGGGATGTGGTCGGACTTCAACGAGGCCAACAAGCAGGCGATGATGAAGTCCGAGCTCTTCTCCTGGCCCGTGACGCTCGCGATCCTCGTGCTCGCGTTCGGCTCGCTCGTCGCCGCGGGACTCCCACTCCTGCTGACGATCCTCGGCCTGGCGGCCTCGGCGGGGACCCTCTTCGTGCTGACGCACGCCTTCGACGTGTCGATCTGGGCCATGAACTTCGCGCTCATGTTCGCGCTCGCGCTCGGGATCGACTACGCGCTCTTCATCGTCGCCAGGTTCCGCGGCGCGCACTTCGGATCGAGCCTCTCGACGCGGGAGGCCGTCGCCGTCACGATGGACACGGCCGGAAAAGCCGTGCTCTTCTCCGGGATCACGGTGCTCGTCTCCCTCTCGGCGGTCATGCTCGTGCCGAGCCCCGCGTTCCGCTCCATGAGCCTCGGGATCATGCTCTCGGTGGCCTTCGTCCTGCTCGCCGCCCTCACCCTCCTCCCGGCGGTGCTCGCGTGGCTGGGCGATCGCGTCGACAGGCTCGCCCTCCCCTGGGTGCACGCGGGCGAGCATCGCTCTCCCGCCTTCGCGCGGTGGGCCGAGCGGCTCTGGCGACACCCGTGGGCGTTCGGGCTGCCCGCGCTGGCGATCCTCGTCGTGCTCGCCCTGCCGACGCTCGGTCTGGACACGGGGATGCCGTCGATCAAGGTCGTGCCGGCGAAGGACGGCTCGCGCGTCGGCTACACGCAGGTACAAGAGGCCTTCGGCCCCGGAGCCCCGGGGACGCTCCAGGTCGTCGTCCCGGGCGCCCAGAGCGAGGAGACGTCACGGATCCTCGACAACGACCCCGGCATCGCGAACGTGTCCCCGGGCGTCACGTCGCGGACCGGCAAGACCACGCTCTTCCTCGCGACGCCCACCGCCGACCCGTCGGATCCCGAGGTCGGTGCCACCATCGACCGGCTCCGCGAGACGCTCCCCGCGGGCGCGTTCGTCGGGGGCGCGGCCGCCGAGAACCACGACCTCGAGGAAGCGCTCGCGAGCCGCACGCTCCTCGTCTTCGGCGTCGTGCTGCTGCTCGGATTCGGGCTCCTGCTCGTGGCCTTGCAGACGCCCCTGATCGCCGCGGTCGGTGTGCTCACGAATCTCCTGGCGACGGCGGCGGCGTTCGGCGTCGCGAAGCTGATCTTCCAGGACGGCCGGCTCGAGAGCGTGCTCGGCTTCGAGTCCCAGGGCTTCCTGAACGCGTGGGGACCGGTGTTCTTCTTCGCGATGATCTTCGCGATCGCGATGGACTACACCGTGTTCCTGCTCGCGTCCGCGAAGGAGCACTTCGACCGCTCCGGGGATCCGCACGAGGCGATGGTCGGCGGCGTGGCCCACTCGGGTCGCACGATCTTCGCGGCCGCGGGAGTGATGATCGCCGTGTTCTTCACCTTCGCGCTCTCCGGACCGCTTCCGCCGAAGGAGATGGGGGTCATCCTCGGAGTCGCGGTGCTGCTCGACGCGATGTTGATCCGGCTCGTCCTCGTTCCGGTGCTGCTCCGCCTCCTCGGCCGGTACGCCTGGGCGCAACCGCGGTGGCTCGACCGGGTCCTCCCGGACGTCAGGTTCGGGCACTCCTAGCGACCCAAAGCTCGCGGTCGAGCCCACCCTGCCGGACGCGGAGGCCGCTGGCCCTCACGACGAGGGACGTGGAGATCTCCGGCCTCGAGGCCACACCCGCGGCCTGAGCCTGCGCGGCGACGCTCGAGACCTGCGTCGTCGCGCGCGCGCTGCTCGCTCGCTGCACCGTCGCGGCGACATGCGCCCGCTGGACTGTCGCCGCCGCGCCGACGGACTGCGGCACCGCCGCCTGCCCGGCAGGCGCCAGGAGCGCCGCGCTCGTCACGGCGATCGCGAGCGTCCCCTTCATCCCGTGCGCCTCGACCTCGGGGGCGTCGAACAGCCCCGCGACCGCGTCGGCGTCGAGCGTCAGCGCGACATCGTCACTGCCGGAGAGCCGGAGCACGTGCTCGAGGTCGGACGTCGTGACGTCGACCGAGATCTGCCACGTCTCGTCGTCGCCGCTGCCGACCTCGAACCAGAGTTGGGCCGGATCGCCCTCCTGCAACGCGGCTTCGAGCACGCTGCGTGCGACGATCGTCGTCAGCGACTCGTCGTCCCCGCGGCGCTCCGTGAAGCTCGCGGTCGTCGTCAGCTCGTGCATGGCTCGCTCCCTTCCTCGTTGCCCACAGGACCGGGGAGCGAGACGCTCTCTTCCCTCGCGGCGGGAGCGAGGCAGGCGTCCGCGAATCCGTAGTACCCCGGATCCCTCATCCGCGCCCTCGCGGATGGCGCCGGGGGGACATCCTGAGAGCGTGAGCGGCGGATGACCGAGCCCGAGCCGCAAGAGATCTATGTCCACGACTCCACCGCGAACCCCGCCCCGCTCGGTCTCATGGGCTTCGGGCTGACGACCTTCCTCCTGAACGTCCACAACGCCGGCTACATCGAGCTCAGCTCGATGATCCTCGCGATGGGCATCTTCTACGGCGGCCTCGCGCAGGTGCTCGCGGGATGGATCGACTTCCGGAAGGGCAACGAGTTCGGGGCCACGGCATTCACGTCGTACGGGCTCTTCTGGCTGTCGCTCGTCGCGCTCCTCGTCCTCCCCGACAAGGGGATCGGCGAAGAGCCGAGCAGTCGGGCGATGGGCTGGTACCTGTTCTCGTGGGGCGTCTTCACGGCGATCATGTTCGTGGGCTCGCTCCGGACGACGCGGGCCCTGCAGCTCGTCTTCGCCACGCTCGCCGTCCTGTTCTTCCTGCTCGCGATCGGCGACTGGACGGGGAGCGAGACGATCACCAAGATCGCCGGGTGGGAAGGAATCGTGACGGCGCTCCTCGCGGTCTACACGGCGACCGCGCAGATCTGGAACGACGTCTACGGGCGCCTGCTGCTGCCGCTCGGATCCGCCAGGCCGTAGCGTTCGGCGAGCCCGACGGAGCAGCGCGGCCGCGTCACGGCGGCGGACGCGCCACCGCACCTGCGCACGGCGCTCCGGGCGTTCACAAGTGGCAGCATCGGGGCGCCGGGTGGACAATAGGGGCGCGAGTCACGCGATGCCCCCGCGCGTCGCGTGATGTTCGGGTTCGCTCGAGGGAGGGAGCGTCATGAGGGATCCCGAGAGCCGGCGGAGACGACGACGCCGTATCGGGCGAGCGCCCGCAGCGAGCGCCGCGCTCGCGTGGATCGTGGCGGCTGCGCTCACAGGGCTCGTCGTCGTCGCTCGCGCGACGCCCACGGCGTCGGACGCCACAGCCAACCCGATTCAGGGGGAGAACGCGCTGCCGGGGGCCGATCCGAGCACGTGGCTTCCCCCGGCGTACCCGCCGACGAGGATCGAGGGGTATGCGTCGGAGGTCAGCGTGCTGCCCGGAGAGGACCTCCAGCTCCACGTCTCGACACCGGAGGGGGACCGCTACCGCGTCGAGGTGTATCGACTCGGGTGGTACGGAGGCCAGGGCGCGCGGCTCCTGACCTGCCTGCCCAGCTGCGGGGACGACAAGCCCGGCCTTCCGTACGGAGCGCCGCGCACGGATCCCGCGACCGGGGTCGTTCGCGCGGATTGGCCGGTCACCGAGACCGTGTCGATCCCGGCGACGTGGGTGAGCGGCTACTACTACGCGCTCCTCCGGCTCACCGCCGGCGGCGACGACACCGGCGCCCGTGGCTACGTCCCGTTCGTCGTGCGCGATCCGCCCACACGGCGCTCGCAGATCCTCGTGCAGGTGCCGGCAAACACGTGGCAGGCGTACAACCCCTGGGGCGGAAAGAGCCTCTACCCGTTCAACAGCACCGACCTCGCGCCCGCCGTCCGCGTCTCGTTCGACCGGCCGCTCGCGTTCACGGCGCAGGGCCCGTTCGACGTCGAGTCCAACCTCGTGCGGTTCCTCGAGCACGAGGGCTACGACGTCTCGTACCAGACGGACGGCGATACCGATCGCCGCCCGGGGAGCCTCCTCGAGCACAGGCTCGTCATCGTCGCGGGACACGACGAGTACTGGAGCAAGGCGATGCGCGACGCGTTCGACACGGCCGTCGCGGTCGGCACCAACGTCGCGTTCACCGGCACGAACGCGGCGTACTGGCAGATCCGCTACGAGGACGGAGGCCGCACGATCGTCGGCTACAAGGAGGCTGCACCCGATCCCGAGCCGAACCCCGCGCTGCGGACGGTGAAGTTCCGCGATCTCGTCCCACCGCGGCCCGAGTGCGCGCTCATGGGAGTGATGTACCTTCGCCACCCCGAGCACATTCCCGGACCGATCGACTACACGGTGACCGCCGCGGCACGATCCGACCCCTGGTTCGCCGGCACCGGCTTCGAGCCGGGCGACAAGGTGCTCGACGTCGTCGGGAGCGAGTGGGACTCCCTGCCCGAGCCCCCGGCGCCGCCGGAGTGCGTGAAGCCGGGGCTGACGACGCTGTTCCACTACGAAGGACGACCCGCGAACGCCGACGCCGTCCGATTCACGGCCCCGTCCGGCGCACGCGTCTTCGCCGGCGGCGCTCAGAAGCTCTCGTGGGCGCTCGACGCGTTCAACACCGATCGCTACGGGCGCACGCTGCCCGCCGACCCGCGGTTCCAGCAGTTCTTCCGCAACGCGCTGGGCGACCTCGTGCGACCCGCTCCACCGAAGGCGATCGAGCCCGGCGTCAGGCTGCGGACGGTGACCCTGCGTCTTCGCCAGCGAGTGGATCCGCGGGTCCGGCAGCTCCTGGTCTACCGCCACCGAGGGCCGGCTCCGTTCGAGGTCGGCGCCTCCGGCGTGACCCGCGTGTGCAGCACGAGCGGGCATGTGTGTACCGATCGCCGCGTTCGACCCGGGACGTACCGCTACGCAGCCGTGGCCGTGGACCTCTGGAGCACGTCGGGCGCAACGCTGTCGCGGAAGGTCGTCGTCCGGAAGACGCGCTGATGGCGCGCGCGGCTCTCCTCGCCGTCGCGGGCCTCGCGCTTCTGCTCGGCGCGTCCGCGGCAGGCATGCCGAGCTGGACGCCGCCGGCCCGGATCTCCTCCGGCGAGCGCTCGCTCGGCCCCGACCTGGCGCTGAACGGGAACGGCGAGGGGCTCGTCGTCTGGGATCAGGAGGTCGGCTCGGAATGCGCCGCAGCACCGGGCTCCCTCTTCTGCATCCACATCGTCGAGGTGGCCGCGCGGGCAAGCCGATCCGCTACCTGGCAAGAGCCCAGCGAGGTCTCGAGACCCGGCGTCGGATCGACCCCGCGCGTCGCGATCGACCCGAGCGGGGACGGCGCGATCCTCTGGGTGCACGACATCGGGCGCGACCGAGTTCTCCAGGCGACCTATCGGCGCGGATCCTCGGGCACGTTTCCCGAGCCGAACGATCTCTCGGAGCCGGCCCTCGAGATCACGAGCCATCGCATCGCTCTCGACGCCGCCGGCGATGCCGTCGCCGTCTGGAGACAGGGAAGCGACGTGGAGGCTGCGGTTCGGCCGGCCGCGAGCGGTGCGTGGTCGAGCCCGGTCCTGCTCTCGAGCGCCGCCCGACGCACGGCCTCCGGTCCCGAGCTCGCCCTGACGCCTGGCGGTCAGGCCGCAGTCGCATGGATCGACGAAGCGGGCGAGGTCTGGGTGGCTGCCGGAGACGCGCAGACCGGAATCTGGGGTGCCTCGACCGCGCTCGCGGGAGCGCCGCGAGCTGGGACGCGTGGGCCGGCGGTCGCGCTCAGCTCCGCCGGCGACACGGCGGTCGTCTGGGGCGACGACGGCACGAACGGCGTCCGCGCGACCGTCCGGGCGGTCGTCAAGCCCCGGAACGGCACGTGGATACCGCCGCTCGACATCGGCGTCGCGCGGATGGAGGCCGCAGACGAGCTCCAGCTCGCGGTCGACGACAGCGGGAAGGTCATCGCCGTGTTCGGAGACGCCGACGGGCTGCGCGCCGCCGTCAGAGAGCCGACAGGCGCCTGGCTCAGCGAGCGCATCTCGGCTCCGGGCACCACGATCTCGACTCCCCGGCTGGCGCTGGACGCGATCGGGAATGCCGTCGTCGTGTGGACGAGTGGCGAGGCCGGCATCCTCCACGCCGCTACGCGGCCGAGCGCGCTCGGCACGTGGCTCCCCCCGGTCCTCCTCTCCGGCTCGGAAGCGTGGGCTCCCGATCTCGCGATCGACGCTGCCGGGCGCGCGGTGGCCGTCTGGAACCGGCGCACCGCGGAGCGAGTCGTCGTGGAGAGCGCCGACCTCGCCGGCTCCGGCCCGTACCTCGAGGGTCTCACGGCTCCGCGGAGACCGATCGTCGTGGGTGCTCGTGCGCGCTTCTCCGTCCGACCCGTCCCCTGGGCCGCGCCTCTCGCCGGCGCACCCAGCTGGCGGTTCGGCGACGGGAACTCGGGGAGGGGTGCCCGGGTCGTACACACGTACCGCCGATCAGGCAGCTTCCTCGTCACCGTGTCGCAGGAGGACGCCGCGGGAGGCGCGTCGTCGTCCTCCACGTCGGTCACCGTCGTCGCAGCACGGCTTCGCAACCGACGACCGCCATCGATCCGCGGGACGCCGCGGGTCGGCAGCACGCTGACCTGCGCTCGCGGTCTCTGGTCCGGCTCTCCTCCGATCCGCTACGCGTACGGCTGGAGGCGGGACGGGCGGCTGGTCGCGGCGGCGACTGGGCGGCGGTACCGGCTGAGGCAGCGGGACGCCGGCTCGCTACTCGCCTGCCAGGTGCAGGCGACGAGCCCCGGCGGATCGTTGGCGAGGAGCTCGGAGGCCGTTCTCGTGCGTGGCTGAGGAGGCGGCGGCGGCGCGAGAGCGACGGGAGCGGCGAGCGCCGGCTCAGACGAGCAGCGCGACCGCGATCACGCTCCGCGCGCTCCACAGAGCCGTCCGCAGCCAGTTGCTCCGCACGAGCCTCCTGTGGGCAGCGGCGTTCCAGCCGCCGGCGAGAACGCGATGGCACGGCACCTGGACGAGGAAGCTCGAGGTCCAGATCCCCGCCAAGAGGAGGACCCCGAGCACGGTCAGCGCCCCGGGTTCGAGGAGGAGGAGGCCGGCCGCAGCGACCGCCTCTGCGAGCATGAGCGGTGCGACGAGCCGGGTCGTGCGCCGCGTGTGCTCCTGCTCGTAGGCCGCGAACGAGCCCTCGCCGGCCCGCGCGAAGAGCGGGTAGTGGACGACCTGGACGAACCAGACCAGCCCCGTCAGGGAGAGGGTGGCGAGGGCCTGCAGGACGAGGAGCGCCGTCACGCGAGGTCCGCGAGCACGGCCTCCGCGGCGAGCCTGCCCGAGCGCAGCGCGCCGTTCAGCGAGGGGTGGGCTCTGTGGTCGCCGCATGCGTAGAGCCCTCCGGCCGCGCGGGCCGGCTGCTCGAAGGAGAGCCCCACCGGCCACGCGGGCAGGGCCTGCTCGATCGAGTACGTCCGCAGGAGTCGCCAGCGTCGCGCCTCGGCTCCGAACCAGGTCTCGAGCTGGCGGCGCACGTCCTCGACGACCGGCTCGCCCGCGCCGAGGACGCTGACGGAGACGAGGGCGCGCCCAGGTGGCCCGTACGCGGGGGACACCTCGGTGAGGGTCGTCACGTTGTTGACCGGCCCCTCGTTCTCGCCGTCCCCGTTGAGGACGAGCCACGCCCCCGGGAGCGGAGGGTGCGGTGCGTCGAAGTAGAGACAGCGGACGCTGTTCCAGCCGGCGGGCGCATCGTCGACGAGGCCCGCGGTGGCGACGACGACGGCCCGCCCCTCGATCCGCTCACCGCTCGCAAGCCGCACCGACCGCGGCTCGACGTCGGCCACCGGCGCGTCGGTGCGCACGTCGACCCCCTCGGCCAGCTGCTCGGCGATCGCGCCCATCCCGCGCTCCGGGACGGCCGCGGGGCCGGCGGAGAAGGTCGCGAGCACGAACTCGAGGAAGCGGCTCGACGTCTCGAGCGCGGGCTCGAGGAAGATGCCGCGCAGGAACGGCGCCAGGAACGCGTCCACCGCCGACCGCGACAGGCCCGCGTCGCGGAGGGCGTCGCGCGTCGTCGTCTCCGGGCCGCGGCGGCGAAGGAGACGAGCGACGGCGAGAGCGTCGCCCGGCCGGACGACACCTGCGCGGAGCGGGCCGACAGCGGTCAGAGGTGAGCGGCGCGGGTCGGCGACGCGGTGGAAGCTCCCGCCGCGCCGCACGATCGCGCCGCGCTCGAACGCGCGCAGCCGGAGGCGGTCGAGGTCGAGGATCGCGCGCGCCTCGCGGTAGGCGGTCGGAAGCACCTGGAAGCCCCGGTCGAGCCGGAAGCCGTCGACCTCGTCCGTCCGCACGCGACCGCCGATGCCGTCGGACGCCTCGACGACGAGCACGGCCAGGCCGCCTTGCCCCAGCCGCCGCGCGCACGCGAGGCCCGCGACGCCGGCCCCGACGACGATCACGTCCGGCGCGCTCATGCGCGCCGGCGCGCCGTGGCGATGCCGCCGTCGACTCCGATCACCTGACCCGCGACCAAGCTCTGCGACGAGTCGAGCAGCCAGGCGGTCGCGGAGGCGACGTCCTCGGGCTCGCCGAGCCTCCCGGGCGGGCGCATCGCGCGCGCCTCCCGGCTCGGGCCGCCCGCGCGTCGCTCGCTGCCCGGCCTCGCGAGCCCTGGCGCGACTGCGTCGACCCGGATGCCGCGCTGCGCGTAGGTCGCCGCCAGTGGCGGCCGGCTCCTCGTACCCATGTCCGACCCGTTATAGAGCTTCTGCGGGTGGTCGCGACGTCGCTCCGCAGGCGAACGAAGGCGAGCGGAGCGGCGTCCTCCGCCCGGGCCCGGCAGCCTCCCCTTATCGTTCCTCGCCGTGGAGCCGCCGGATCCTGTGACCTTCGTGCTTGGCGTGGCCCTGGCCGCGGCGATGTCGGCGGGGGTCTTCGCGCACGCGAGCCGGCACGGTAGCCGGCACGCGACGGCCTGGGGAATTGCCACCTTCCTCGCCGCAGGCATCGCGGTGCCCGTCTACTTCCTCCGCTACTGGCTGCGGCGGGGCGCCGGTTGAGCGCCGTGTATCTCGGGGTGCTGCCGTACCTGCGTCCGGCGCCGCGCCACGTCACGAGCGTCGTGCGCGTCGCGCTGCCCGGGCTCGTCGCGGCCATCCTCGTCGGTGCGGCGGAGGCTCCGACGAGACGGCGAACCTGGAGGCCCTCGTGCGACGCCAGTACCCGAACCGCACCGTGACCTGCGCGAAGAGCGACCTCACGTACGGAGGAGACCACGCCTACTCCTGCCGCGTCGGCGGAAAGCGCTTCTGCTTCGCCAAGGTCGACGACGAGCTCCTTCCGCTCTGGGACGAGCGGGCGCTGCGGCCGGGTGAACGCGGCTACGACAGCAGCTTCGGCGTGACCGTCAAGACCGGCCCGTCCTGCTGAGACCCGGCGTCGCGGGCTGCTCACGACGCCGCGGAGTCGATCGGCTGAGCGAGTGATCTCGCGCGTCAGACGAGCAGGCGGTGCGCGCTGGCCCGGGCCAGCAGCGCGAACGCGAGCGTGAGCCCGAGCAGCCAGGCTGCCTGACGAAGCGCCTCCGGCCACGGGTCGCTGTCGTACAGCACCGCCGCGGCAAGATCGACCGCGTGCCCGAAGGGGACGGCTGCCGAGAGCGCGCCGGCGAGCGGAAACGATCCGGTGGGCACGACGGCGACGAGCACGACCGGGAGCCCGATCAGCAGCGCGAGAAGCATCGCTCCGCTCGTGTCGCGGGCGAGCGTGCCGAGCAGGACGCCGACCGCCCCGAACGAGGCCGCGACGAGCACGAGCCCGACCGTCAAGAGCGGGAGGCGTTCCCACGGCTGGCCTCCGCTCACGCCGCCGATCTCCACGACGGCGCCGAAGACGAGCGCGAGGGCCAGCCCGACCGAGGCTCCGAGCAGAGAGACGAATGCGATCTTCTCCGCCACGATGCCTGCGAGGCCGACGAGCCCCTGGACGAGCCGGCCGAGCGTGCGCTCCTCGCGCTCGCTCGTGATCAGCGCCGCGCCCAGCAGGACCGCGACGAACGCCAGCGCGAGCCCGAGCGCGTACGCCTGCACCTGAGCGGAGAGCAACCACGTGCGCCCCCGCTCCTTCTCGCTCACGAGCTGGATGGGGTTCGCCGTCGCCTGGAGGTACTCGCCGACCTGGTCGACGGCTCCTTCCACCTGACCCACGAAGCGCGCGAGCTCCTTCGCGGTCGCGGCGACGTCCGCGTCCGGCGAGTCCGCCAGGCGCTCGAGCTCGCTCCGTGCCTGCTCGAGCCCCATCACCGTCACCTCGGTCTCGCCCAACGTGCCCGTCCCGCCGCGCTTGAGCAGGTCGACGAAGCCGAGATTCGCGTCGACGTACGCCTTCTGGAGCTTCAGGTTGATCGCGTACGTGAGCGCGTTCATCTTCTCCACGACCCGCGTGCCGAGTGCGCTCTGGCTCGTACGGAGGACGATGCGCGGGCTCTCGTTGAGCCGCCGGAGCTTCACGGTGAAGTCGCGCGGAATGGTGAGCGAGGCCACTGCCTGGCCCGTCGCGACCTGCCGCCTCGCCTCCTCGGGCGACATCCGCACGAGCTCGACCTCGGCGGCGTCCTCGAACAACCCCCGCAGGTCGAAGCGCTCTCCACCGATCACGATCGTGCTCGGGAGCCCCGCCCGGTCGACGAACGCGACCCGTGGGCGCTCCCCGGCATAGCGGACGACGAGTCCAAGCAGAAGAGCGATCAGGAGCGGGTAGACGACGAGCGCGACGAGCAGGAGCGGCGAGCGCGCGAGGCGACGCGCGTCTTTGCGGAGAAGCAGAGCGAGCCTTCTCACGCGCCCCCCACGAGCTCCGGCATGGCGTTTTCCAGCTCGGCCGGGCTGCCCTCGAAGACCACGCGGCCGTCGAGCAGGACGAGGACGCGATCGGCGAGACGTGCCACTTCCTCCGGTGAGTGCGACGAGAGGAGCACTGCGCCGCCGCGGGCCCGATGATCCTGGAGCGTCTTCCACAGCCCGCGGCGCCGCTCGAGGTCGAGCGAGGCCGTCGGCTCGTCGAGGAGCAGCACCTGCGGCTCGCCGAGAAGCCCGAGCGCGAGATTGAGGCGCTGCTGGTTCCCGACCGAGAGGTGCGCAGCCCGTCCTGCTCCCTCTGGGAGCGCCAGTCGCTCGAGCGCGCGGTCGGCGGCGGCGCCCGGCTCGTCGAGCCCGGCCAGGCGGGCGAAGAGCTCGAGGTTCTCGCGGGCGGACAGATGCCCGTACTGCGCCGGCCGCTGCGGAGCCCAGCCGATCCGTGGCGGCGGCGATCCCCGCAGGATCGCTCCCCGGGTCGGGGGGAGCGCTCCGGCGAGTAGCGCCAGGAGCGTCGACTTCCCCGCACCGTTGGGACCGACGACGGCGAGGATCTCGCCGCGGCGCAGCTCGAGGTCCGTCGGCGCCAGAGCCTCGTTCCGGCCGTAGGATCGCGCGACCCCTCGGGCGACGAGGAGGATCGCCACGTCCGTCTCTGGCGCTCCGGTGGCTACCCGCTTCCCTCCGGTGGCTCGATCGTGACGGGCTCGCCGAAGCGGGAGACCTCCACGATGCGCAGGGCGTCGTCGGGCTCACCCTCCGCAACCGGCCCCGTCACCACGATGCGTCGCAGCAGACTGTCGTCCTCGCCGATCCAGAGCGTTACCGGCACCTGCCGGTCGGAGGGACTGACGGCGACGAGCGGCGCCACGTCGGCCGCGGTCACCGTCCCCGAGATCTTGTGCAGGGTGGCGCCGTCGACGTCCTCCACCCCCTCGTCGACGAGCTCGGTGACCTTCTCCATGACGCCGAGGACACCCTTCGCCGGGTCGAGGAGTGCGACGGGCGTCGTACCCACGTCGACCGGCTGCCAGGCACCCGAGAGCGGGTCCTTGAGCCACACCTTCTCGCCGATCGCGACGATCTGGGTCGCGATCGCGATTCCGCCGAAGTTCCCGCTGACGTCCGCGCGCGCCCGATCTGGCACGACGACGTCCCCCTCAGCTCCCGTCAGCTGGAGGCCGGCGGTGGTCGTCGGGACGTTCTGCTCGTCGAGCGTGAAGTGGAAGCTCTTCACGGCATTCGTCCGCTCGATGCTCGCCCGCACCACCTCCTCGGCGGACCCGGTCGTGCCCTCGGATCCGCCGCATCCGCTCGCACCGGCGAGCAGCGCGGCGAGAGCCAACGCACCGATCAACGCACGGAGCACGTCAGCGAGTGTATGCCTCCGACGGAGCTGCGAGGTCGGTCATCGCGCCCCGCGGGTGACCGACGCCTCCCTGTGGTTCGGCGACGCGCACAGGGGGGTTTGCGCTCTGCACGGGGTTTGCGCTCTGCACGGTGAGGTGGCTCGTGCGGGAGCGTGCAGCCCTCGCACGGCAGGATCTCCGTGTGCGTCGGCTCCCGGCGATCCTGCTCGCCATCCTGTGCGCGGCGGTCGCGGGCGGGCTGCTGGACGGACTCGTGTGGCCGGGCCCGCCGCTCGCGCTCTTCCGTCCTCAGCTCACGGCGGGACTGCTCGCCGTGACCGTGCTCGTGCTCGCCGTCGGCCCGCGCAGGCTCGCGATCGTGGGAGTCGTCGTGGTCGGTCTCGGGTGCGCGCTCCTCGTCTCCGCCCTGCGCGACCCCGAGCCGGAGCCGCCTCGCGCGGGGCTGCCGACCGTCGAGATCCTGGCCCTCAACCTCTGGCACCGAAACGGCGACGTCGCGTCCGTGACCGAGCTCGTCACCGAGAGACGGCCCGACGTCGTCGCCCTCGTCGAGCTCACCCCCACCTGGCGGCGGGCGCTTGCTCCCGTGCTGCGTCCGTACCGGATTCGAGCCGTCGAGGCAGCCACGGGCTCGAGTGGGATCGGCCTGTACGGGCGTGGGTATCTGCGTCGACCGGAGATCGTGCGCCTGCCCGAGGGCGCCCGCCCAGCGGTGGAGGCGCAGCTCGACCTCCCGGGCGGCGTGGTGCGACTGCTCGTCGTCCACCCGACCGGCGGGCTCCTCCCCGGCGACGCCGAGCAGCACGAGCGCGAGCTGCGCGCGATCGGCGAGTGGGCACGAGAGCGCGGGCCGCGCAGCGTCGTCTGCGGCGACTTCAACGCGGCTCCGTGGACGCGGTTCCTGCGAGACCTGCTGGACGAGGGCGCGCTTCGCGCCGCTCTCCCCGGCGGGCTCTTCGCGGGATCGTGGCCGGCGCTGCCGCCACCGCTGCGCGTGGCCGTCGACGGCTGCCTCGTCGGCCGGGGTCTCCGGGCTCGCGCGGAGCTCGGGCCTCGGGTCGGCTCGGATCACCTACCCGTGCTCGTCGAAGTCGCCCAGGGTTGACCCGTTCGCCGCGGCGGGTACACCCCCAGAGCCGTCGCTGTAAGTCCGTTGTTAGGTCTCTGCAAGGACGCTGCAAAGCGTCGGCTCGAGCCCGCTGCGATGCGGGAGAATGGCCTTTGGAAGCCGACCCCAGGGAGGGGGTGAACCATGTTTCGAAGAGGGCACGTGCCAAAGGTCCTGACAGGCCTCGTGCTGGCCGGGCTGCTCCTCACGCCGCTCGTCGCGACGGCGGGCACGAAGCCGAAGCCCGGCAAGGGGAACGTCAAGGTCACGCTCTGTCACAAGGGCAAGGTCACGATCCGGGTTGGAGCTCCGGCGGTCAGGGCGCACCTAAGGCACGGTGACACGCTCGGGCCGTGCTCCGGACAGGCTCCGCCGTCGGGCACCGCGACACTGACCGTCTTCAAGTACGTCGTCAACGACAGCGGCGGCACGAAGGCCCCGGCCGACTTCACGATCGCGATCACCGGAGTCACCGCGACCGGGGGCAACTCGTTCGCCGGCTCGGCGTCCGGCGTCGTCAAGACCATCACGGCGTTCGGTGCATACAGCGTCACCGAGTCCAGCGTTCCCGGGTACGCGCTCGCGAGCGCCTCGTCCGGCTGCTCGGGCACGATTGCCGCCGGCCAGCAGAAGGTCTGCGTGCTCAGGAACGACGACCTCGCGGCCAGGCTCACGGTCGTGAAGCAGGTCGTGAACGACCACGGCGGCACGAAGGCCCCGGCCGACTTCACGATCGCGATCGCCGGAGTCACCGCGACCGGGGGCAACTCGTTCGCCGGCTCGGCGTCCGGCGTGACGAGGACGCTGTCGTCGGTCGGCGCCTACAGCGTGACCGAGGTGGCCGTCCCCGGCTACGGACTCGAGAGCGCCTCGGCCGGGTGTTCGGGCACGATCTCGCTGGGCGAGCACAAGACCTGCGTGCTCGTCAACAACGACATCTGAGCGGTCTGTTGGGCGGACCGGGCGACCTCGCCCCCTGGGGTCGGTACGGCGTGCACGTGTGGCACTGGTCGGCACCGCGACGCGCGTGGAGCTGTGCGGGTTGGCGGGGAGCGCTGATCCGATCGTGCGGTCAGATGCTCCGGGCACGAGCCCCCGAAAGGAGAGCGTTCGCCGCCCTTCGAGCACACGCCGAGCACTCAGCCGTCGGGATCGCGTTCGACGGTGGGTTTCATGCCGGCCGACCGCGCTCGGCCGAGAAGCGTCCTCGCCGCCTCCGTCGTCGGCACGTCGTCGACGTAGACCCGCAGGCGGCCACAGCCGTCCTGATTCGCCTCGACCCCGTGGAGCCCGGCAGCGCGAGCGCGCTCGCGCATGGCCGTCGCCGCCGGGTACGAGTCCGCGTACCCGAGGACGACGCGCAGGTTCGCGCCCTCGACGGGGGCGAGAGCACAGCCGTCCATGCCCGGGAAGCGCGTCCAACCGCCCGGCATACCACTGCCGGAGTATCCCGTGAGCATCGAAAGGGGATGCGAGAGCACGCCGAGGAGCACGATGAGCCAGGCCCGCTCGCGAACTCCGAAACAGCGCGTCCGCGCCAGGCGGCGCGGCGGTAGTACGTGAGGCCGGCTCGGGTGACCACGCGCGCTGGAGAAGTCGTGGTGTCAGAGCGGCAAGCACGAGGAAGATCGTCCCGGTCATGCGACGGATGGCCTGGTCCTCGTAGGTGAGCGCGAACCAGAGGTTGACCCACAGGACCCAGGTCACGACCGCGACTCCCGCAACCAGGAACACGCCGGCAAACACGGATACCGTCCAGGCCCGGCGAAGGAGAGCCAGGACGATCGCTGCCACGAAGACGACCGGCGCGAGGTTCCAGAGATCCTGGCCGAACAGCGTCCTGATGGTGATATCAAAGGCTGGCCACAGCCGGTCGCCAGAGGACAGGACGCCGGCATAGCCGGTGTCAGGCCCCGCCTCGGGAAGGCCGTGCGCGGTGAACCAGATCCTCCACGGCAGCACGAGGGCGAAAGACACGAGTCCGGCTGTGAGCAGGCGTGGCCACACGTAGCGCCGATCCACGAACGACGATACGAACCCGGCGAGCACGACGGCGGCGACGAAGAGCGTTCCCTCCCGCTTCGTGAGCATCGCCCCGGAGAAGAGCACGGTCGCTGCCGCGAGCTGCCAGAGCTTTCTCTCCTCGATCCATAGCACGAGAAGCAATGCCCCAAGGGCGACGAAGTAGCCGAGCGGGATGTCGGCATAGACGGTGGTGATCCACTCCACGAGACTCGGTGCGACGAGAGCTGCGAGAAGAACCGGGAACAGGATCGCGTGGTGAACGCGCGGCGCTAGGAGCCCGACCACGGCCGCACCGAAGCCGGCCGCGAAGAACCAGTACTGCAGGTGCAGGGTCGTGGTGTCCGCCGACCCCATCGCGTGGAAGGCGGCAGCCTGGATCGTCGCCGGTCCTGGGGGGTACGAGGGAAGCTGCGGCACGAGCTTGAGGAACTCGACATCGAGGTGGCCCGAGAGGTACAGGGCTCTGGCCTTGGGCAGCCAGTTCGCCCAGCTGTCCCACTCCCGGGCCACCCCTGCCAGGCGGTCGGCACGAAAGAGAGCCTCGAAGTAGACGACGATCCCGGCGGTGAACACCGCGGTGAACACCGATATCCTCGGAAACCGCCAGTCCGGAGGACGGAGGCCCGGCCACGGGAACCGCCGAAGTCGGCCGACGACGAGACCGGCCACCACGAGCAGCGCGCAGCTGAACACGATCGTCGTCGTGACGAGCGGGATGCCCACCACGAGCTCGAAGACCATGACGATCGTCAGCGCGCCCACACCGAGGAAGTACGCGACCCCGACGAGCCGCACGAAGTCCGTCCACCAGCGCCAGCCGCGGATAGCCCAGAGGACGGCCGCTCCCACACCGAGGACGGCGATGTTGAGGGCGAGAAGCCCGGCGATCGCTCGGACGCTCATGGTCTTCTCCGGGCGAACAGGAAGCCGTGCCCCGAGTCGGAGAGAACCTCGTAGTCCGGCCCGAGTCTCTCGGGAGTGCAGTCGAGGCAGAAGACCCAGGGCGCGGCCTCCTTCTGCGTCTGCGTTCGGGGCATCAGAAGGACGAACAGAAAGGTCTCCAGGGAGGCCAACCTCGACACGCTCCGGGGCCCACCGGTCACGGCGTACGTCGCGTTCTCGGGCATCCACAGGCGCGCGTCCTCGATCACGCGATCACCTCCCGGGAGGAAGTCGATATCCGGATACGTTCGCTCGTTGAACGTCGCGGCAACGTTCAGATCGGAACGGAAATCGAAGACCGCGAGGGCGTTGTCCAGCTTTGCAGCGCCGAGGAGACTCGCAGCGGCGACGCATGCGACGACACCGCCGCGGATCACTGCCTGCGAGGTCAGCACTTGTTGTCGAACGCTATCCGACGCGCATGGATGTGCCCGGCGGCGAGTCGATGACGCGCTCGCCGAGTGCAGCCGCGCGGTACCCACCTGCGCGTTCCTGGCGGCGGCGAAGCCTGAGCTCTGAGGCGCATCGAGCTGACAAGGCGCCGAGTGGACTCGAACCACTGTTACCGTCAAATAGTCTGTTTGCAGGGACTTTGTAGGGCCATGTCCTGAGCGGGCGGCTTGCGGCGAGAGTCCGCGCGCGGCATCGTGATCACCGGGCCGGGTGCGTAGGAGAGATCCGGCGCGTGACGGAATTCGAGACACCGCCTGGCCCCCTGCGGGGCACGGACGCGGCGCCGGCGGCAGTAACTTGACACATCTGGCACAAAGGGCGTAGCGTCAGATCAGGTGCGGATCTGGTTCGTGGCGATCTTGGTTGCTGTGCTCGTCCTCACTGCGGGCTGCGGGGGCGGTGGAGACGGCGCGCGGAGGGTGACGCTCACGGACAAGTCGTGTACGTACTCGGGTGCTAGGACGCACGAGCCCGGAGTGTTCGACATCGAGGCCGAGAACGCGACGTCGCACTTCGCCGCCTTCGCCGTCTACGAACTCGCGCCAGGGTTCTCGATCAAGGATGTGCGGGGCTTCTTCCAGCGAGTGATGGTCGCTCACGACCGCGGCGGGAAGAAGGTCAAGCCACCGACGGCCGCCGACTTCAGACGGAACGAGGCTTGGAGCCATGCCCTCCCGCGAGCAACGACGCTCCTCCCAGTCAACGCGTCCGCCGGGAGATTCGTGATCGTGTGCATGGAGAACACTGCGGCCGATAACCGAGTGTCATCGTTCGGTGATTACCCCTTCCCTGCGGCCATCTACGTGCCCGCCCAACTGGACATTCGCGAGTAGCCCTTCCACAGCGACGCCGGACACCTCCCGAACAGCCACTACCCGTCCGCCCGCGCGTCTGTCAGCATCGCCACCGGGCAGGGCATCGGCCGCAGGACCCTCGAAACGGCCGCGAACGACCTCCTGGTCGAGTCGGCCCTGCACGGCTTCCCCGCCACGGCGATGTGGCGCCTCCCAGTTGCGCAAACCCCTAGTGGCGCAGGTCTTGCGCAACTTTGTTGGCATCCGCAGCACAAGATGGGCGACCGATGTGCTGGACGCAACCGAGGGCGACCTCTACGCGGTGAGGGAGCTGCTCGGCCACTCGTCGACGAGGGTCACCGAGACCTAGCTGCACTCGTCGCGTACTCGCACGAAGGCCGCAGTCGAGGCGCCCCATGAGTACCGCCGCGGAAACCGTCAATTCGAGGACGCATGAAGTCCCTGCAAATCGAAGGTTTCAAGGCGCCGAGCGGACTCGAACCGCTGTACGAGGCTTTGCAGGCCTCTGCCTAACCTCTCGGCCACGGCGCCGCGCGGCCATCGTAGCCGTCCCC
>Ga0233417_10000019_pt1 | contig 45372 bp, 44 predicted proteins | sample Sed_MG_FD_189023 | JGI IMG/M metagenome (GOLD analysis project Ga0233417, IMG submission 189023) | Sediment microbial communities from Lake Towuti, South Sulawesi, Indonesia - Sediment_Towuti_2014_0.5_MG | ecosystem: Environmental > Aquatic > Freshwater > Lake > Sediment | place: Indonesia... | reverse complement strand
CCCTCGACGCCGGCGCGGCGCTTCTCGACGCCTCGATCGGAGGCCTCGGCGGCTGCCCCTTCGCTCCCCGGGCGACCGGCAACATCGCAACCGAGGATCTCGTCTACCTCCTCCACCGCGAGGGCCTCGACACAGGAGTCGACCTGGACGTGCTGATCGAGGTGTCGACATGGCTCGAGGACGTGCTCGGACGGCGGCTCGAGGGCCAGCTCTACCGCGCGGGTGACTTCCCGCCAGGTGCTAGAAGCTGACGACCTTGTCCGCCCAGAGCGTCCAGTCCGTCAGCTCCTCGACCGACGAGTGCGTCGCACCCTCGGCGAGCCGATCCTCGGTGATCCCGCGCGCCTCGAGACACGTGCCGCAGCAACCCACCGGGACTCGCTCCTCTGCGAGGCCCTGCAACATGGACTCGAGGTTGTAGTACCCGTCCGGCGTGTGCTGTCCGGCGAGTGCGCATGCGACCGCATCGCCCACGAGGAAGACACGGACGCCGATCCCCTCCCGCCCGGCGAGCGAGAGCGCCAGGCGCAAGGCGTTGTACGAGCGCTCGCTCCCGTACGGCGGGCCGTTGATCACGATCAGGTAGTCCATGCACCGAGCGTCCACCAGTGCGATGCGGCGCGCATCCGCGAGATCACGGACTCCGTCGCGGGAAACAGCCGACCTCAGCAGCGAGCGGGACGGATCGTCCCCCGCACCTCGCTCAGCTCGAGCCCACCCGCCCGGCCGCGCAGGACGACCTCGTCGCCGTCCTCGAGGAACGAGCGGGTGCTGCCGTCGCCGAGCCGGATGGGACGCTCGCCGTTCGAGGTCAGCTCGATCAGCGAGCCCTCGCTCCCGTGCTGCGGCCCGGAGATCGTCCCGGACGCGAAGAGGTCACCCGTCGCCAGGGCGGCGCCGTTCACCGTCGCGTGCGCGAGCTGCTGAGGTGCCGTCCAGTACACGCCCCGGGCATTGGTTCGCGAGATCACGGACCCGGAGAGCTCGACCTCCAGTGCGACGTCGAGCGCCCACTCGCCCGGCACCCGCAGATACGGAAGGGGCTCCGGATCCTGGGGCGGCCCGGGCACGAACCGATCCTCGAGGAGCGCGAGCGGAGTCACCCAGGCGGCAACCGACGTCGCGAAGGACTTTCCGAGGAAGGGCCCGAGCGGCTGGTACTCCCACGCCTGGAGATCGCGCGCGCTCCAGTCGTTGACGAGCACGACGCCGAAGACGTGGTCGCGGAACGACGAGCCCGCGACCCGCTCGCCGAGGCGGCTGCCGACGCCGACGACGAACCCGAGCTCGAGCTCGAGGTCCAGCCGCCGGGAGGGCCCGAAGCGGGGCTCGGCCTCGTCGAGCGCCTTCGTCTGGCCGCACGGGCGCACGATCGGGGTGCCGCTGACGACCACCGTCCCGCCCCGTCCGTGGTAGGCCACCGGGAGATGGCGCCAGTTGGGGAGGAGCGGATCGGCGTCCGGACGGAACAGCCGCCCCATGTTGGTCGCGTGCTCGAGCGAGGAGTAGAAGTCGACGAAGTCGGCGACGGCGAACGGTAGCGCCGTCGTCGCTCGCTCGAGGGGCACGAGGTCCGCGCCGGCCGCGACGAGCTCGTCGGCCCGGCCGAGGGTGTCCTCCCACGCGCTCCGGCCGAGCGCGAGGAACGGGTTGAGGGTCGCCGCCGCGAACACGGAGCCGAGGCCCGCAGCGGCGAGATCGAGGATCCCTCCCCCGACCCGAAAGCCGACGCGAGGGGGCTCGCGATCCGTCGAGAAGACGCCGAAGCCGACGCCCCCCGTCACAGCGGGAGAACCCCCAGCGCCTCCAGCTCCTCGACGGGCTCGACGAAGCTGCAGCTCCCGATGGAGTGCAGCCGCCTCCGGCGCACATCCGCGAGGACGGCCGCGCCCGCGGAGCGATCCCGCCAGCGGAACGAGTCACGCCCGAGGACGAAGGCCTCGGGGTCCTCCTCTCCGAGCGCGTCTTCCTCGTCCCCGAACGCCACGGCGGCGAGGAGGTTGAGGAAGCCGTGCTCGCCGTCCGAGCGCACCGCGTGATGGAGGCCGGCGGTGGCCTTGAACACGAGCTCGCGGTCGCGGCAGGCGCGAACGAAGGCGGAGAGCTCCGGAGCGCTCGGGGTCACCGCTCCGCCGCAGCGCACCTTGGCGCGGAGGCCGAGCGCGACGAGCGCATCGAGCCGCTCTCCGAGGCCCTCGTCGAGCGGCGTCTCGACGTAGACCTCGGGGGCGACCTCGGTGAGCGCAGAGAGGTCGTCCCGGAACGGTGCCTCCGCAGACTCGACCTTCGTGGGGGACGGCAGCGGCGCGTCGAGCACGAGGCTGAGGGTGCGCCCGCCGGCGGGCAGCTCGTCGAGTCTGGACGCCGGCCAGACGAGCCTGCCGAGCATGAACGCGCTCGCGCTCGCGCCCGCCCGCTCGTCCGCGACGATGGCATCCGCGACCGGGAGGGAAGCAGGCGGGAAGAGCGGCGCGTGGTCGATGAGGTGCGCGAGGAGCGCGCGGCGAGCGTCGGCATTCACGTTGCGCCCGATCTTCGCAGAGAGTCGCTCAAGCGCGTTCCGCCGACATCCGATGAAACGGGAATCGAGCGATGTCGAACCCTGCCCCAACGGGGCCCTTTCCCAGGCCACAGCTGAGTCGCGTCTCCGCAGGATCGGCGGAGCCCTACCGGCGGCTGGCCGAGGTCTTCCACGACGTTCTCTCCGAGCAGAGCCTCGAGGCGCTCCTCGAGCTGATCGCAGACGCGCTGGCCGAGCTCGTCCCCTACGACGACGTCCACATCTACGAGGCCGACGAGGCGACGCAGGAGCTCGTTCCGGTGCTCGCCCGCAGCAGGTGGGCGGACGAGGTGATGCGGGAGCGCGTCTCGTTCGGCGAGGGCATCACCGGCTGGGCGGTGCAGCGCCGCGAGGCCGTCCTCGCGAATCAGGCTCACCTCGATCCGCGAGTCCGCTTCGTGCCCGGTACGCCCGTCGATCCCGAGGCCCTCGTCACCGTGCCGCTCGTCGCACGCGGTCAGCTCAAGGGAACGCTCAACATCTACCGCGTCGGCGCCGAAGCCGAGTTCAGCGAGGAGGAGTTCCTGATCGCGAAGCGCTTCGGCGACGCCGCCGCGCTCGCGCTCGACAACGCCCACACCCGGGCGAGGCTCGAGCACCAGGCGGAGACCGACGCGCTCACGGGCCTCTACAACCATCGCGCCTTCCACGAACGCCTCCGGGAGGCGCTCCAGCAGGCCTCGGCGCGGCGCGGCTCGCTGGCCCTCGTCATGCTCGACCTCGACGACTTCAAGCGCGTCAACGACATCTACGGCCACGGCGTGGGAGATCAGTTCCTGTCGCAGATCGCGGACGTGCTCCAGGCCTCGGTGCGCTCGACCGACGCCGTGTGCAGAGTCGGAGGCGAGGAGTTCGCGGTCATCGTCCCCGGCGGCGACCTCGCGGGCGCGACAAGGCTCGCCGAGCGGGTCGCGGGAGAGGTGGCGATGCTCGACGTGCAGGCGGTGGGCAGGCTCACGTTCTCCACCGGGGTGGCGCTCGGGCCCGAGCACGCCGCCAACCCGCGCGAGCTCGTCGCGTGTGCCGAGGCGGCGATGATGACCGCGAAGGCACGGGGCAGGGGGCTGATCGTCCCCTTCGACGAGACGGCGCTCGAGCGACCCGCCGAGGGCACGATTCGGCGCGACGACGGTCGCTCGATCGCGTACCTCCGGATGCTCCAGAGCCTCTCCGGAAAGCTGTCCCGCCTGAACGACGTCGCGCAGATCGGCCAGGCGATCGCGGACGAGCTCCACCTGCTGATCGACTACCACAACTGCCGCGTGTTCCTGCGCGAGGAGGACGACCTCGTCCCGGTCGCCTTCCGCGGGGCGCTGACGGCCGCCGACCCCGAGCGTCCGGCCGAGCTGTCCGGAACCGTCGTGGGCCGCGGCATCACCGGCCGCGTCGCCGAGACAGGGGAGGCGCTGCTGATCGGAGACGCAGCCCGCTGCGAGTTCGGAGAGCTGATCGCCGGCACGGCCGACATCGAGGAGTCGCTGCTGGCCGTCCCGTTCACGTACGGGATGAGCGTGATCGGGGTTCTCGTGGTGTCGAAGCTCGGCCGCGACCAGTTCGACGCGGACGACCTGCGCATGCTCGAGGTGCTCGCCGGCCATGCGGCCGTCTCGCTCGAGAACGCGCGCCTCTACGAGGCGCAGCGTCGGGAGGCGGAGACGGCGAAGGCGCTCCTCGCGTTCGGTCGCGACCTCGCCGAGGCGGTCGGGCTCGCCGATGTCGCCGGCCGGGTGGCGGCGGGCGTCTGCGGCCTGCTCGAGAGCCCGAGCGCGTCCGTCTGGCTCCAGGAGGCGGTCTCCCGTGATCTCCGCCGGCTCGGCACGCACCCGGCAGCCACGACGCCGGAGGACGGGGAGGAGCTCGTGCCCGCCGAGCAGCTCGAGGGGTGGATCGAGCAGACAGACCCGTGCGCCGTCAGCGACGAGGACGTTCCGGCCCTCGCCTCCGCGCTCGGACGTGCCGGCGGCTCCCTCGCCCTCGCCCCGTTCGTCGTCGAGGGACGCTGGGGGGCCATCGTCGCGCCGATCCCGGGACGACCCTCGCTGCGAGAGCGGGAGCTCGAGCTCCTCGTCAGCCTCGCTCATCAGACGCGGCTCGCCATGCAGACGGCCGTCGGCTACGAGAACCTCGAGCGAACGTTTCTCTCGACGGTGGAAGCGCTCGCGAACGCGCTCGAGGCGAGCAACGAGTCCACGTCGACACACGCCCGCGTGATTACCGACCTGGCGCTCGAGGTCGGTGAGGAGCTCGGCCTCGAGACGGAGCAGCTCAAGCGGCTCGAGCTCGGTGCGCTCTTCCACGACATCGGCAAGATCGGCATTCCCGAGCCCCTGCTGACGAAGTCGGGGCCGCTGACCGAGGAGGAGCGGCGCGTCGTCGAGACGCATCCCGTCCTCGGGGAGCGGATCATCGCCCCGATCGAGCAGCTCGCGGACGTGCGGCCCGTCGTTCGGAGCGCGCACGAGCACTACGACGGCAGCGGTTATCCCGACGGCTTAGTCGGAGACCAGATCCCGCTCGAGTCGCGGATCGTGCTCGCGTGCGACGCGTACTACGCGATGACGACCGATCGTCCGTACCGCGCGGCACTCGGCCTCGACGAGGCCCGCCGTCGCCTGGTCGAGGCCTCGGGATCGCAGTTCGACCCGCAGGTCGTCGACGCGCTGCTCCGCGTCCTCGACGAGACCTAGGACGCCCTGGTCAGCCGATCGGTATCCAGCTGCACTTCGGGTCGCACGTGACCGCGTAGATCACACGCTGATCCTTGACGGGCTTGCCATCGGGCGAGAAGGCACGGTAGACGCACCGGAACCCCGGCTCCGCCACCTTGCAGTCCACCCGGATCGTGTGCCCCTCGCCGAGGTTCGCAGCGATCGAGGGCTTGATGGTGCGAGTGATCAGCTTCTCGACCTGGGTCGTCGTGAAGTCACCGGTCGCCAGCGTCGTGGTCTCCTGAACGGCGGTGGACTCGTCGCCGGACCCGCCGCCGCACCCTGCCGTCACGACCGCGACGACCCCGACGCAGACGAGCACACCCAGTCCGCGAACGGCCTTCACGACTTCGCCCCACGGGACGCGCGCAGAAAGGCGACGACACTGCGGAGATTCGCGTCGCCCAGCGCCGCGTACGACGGCATGAGGCTTCCCTTGTTAACGCACGTCGGGCAGCGTAGCCGCCGCAGCAGCTCTGCATCCGACCGCCCGCGGAGCCCCTCGGTGGTGAGGTCCGGCCCCGGGCCCCGACCACCTGCGCCCGCGTACGTATGACAGGTGAGGCAGCCGACCGACGCGACGATCTTGGCCCCTGGGATCGCAGCTGCAGGCAGACGGGCGGCACGCGTCCACCGCGAGACGGTCGCACGGCAGGACGCCTTCGCCGAGCACGCCGCGACCGGGTTGGCCGGGAGCTTCGGGGGTGGGCTCGTGTACGGCCGTCCGATCAGGAACGACACGAGATCGTCGAGTTGCCTGCGGCTCAGCTCCTTGAACGACCGCATGACGCCGCTCGTGAAGCCGGGCGTGACATCGACGTTCGGCGCCACGATCCCCTCGGCGACGAACGGCCCGACCGGTCTCCCGAGCGAGCGGGCCCGCTCCGCCAGCCCATCGGGCGTGAGCGGAGGGCCGACCGTCGGAAAGGTCGCCTCCGCCGTCAGCGCGTGGCATCCCCCGCATCCGAACTCGACGAACACGCCACGACCCGCGGACGGGCTTCCTGCCGATCCCGACGTCGCGCCGATCGCCGACGGAGCCCCCGACGCCACCAGGGCGCTCCATCCCGCCAGAAGCCCTGCGACGACCCCCGACAGGAGCAGGATTCGACCGGAGCGAGCCACGCGACCATGGTATAGCCGCGGCCTGGCGCAACCTCCGGACTACCCCGAACAACCCCGCAGGAGGGACTCGGAGAAGATTGCGGACTTTCCGCAGAGCCTGTACGTGTGCCCGCTCTTTCGGGCTCAGCTAAGCTCCTTGCCAACTTGTGCGAATCCATGGGTGGTCCCTGTCCCCGACAGAAAGGATCGGTAATGAGAGCTCTCAAGCTGCTCGTCGTGGCGGCGGCGGCGGCCACGGCGCTCGCGATCGCCGTGCCGGCACCCGGAGCCAACGCCCCGTTCCCGATGAACCCGTTTCCCGCGGCAGAGGTCGGCTACACGTTCAATCTGCAGACCCTCTTCGGCCACGGGTCGAGGGTGCGCCCCGCGGTGTACTGCGCCGACTCGAGCGTGTTCCGCCGGGGGCAGCAGGTCGTCTTCCGCCTGTACATCGTGGACGCCAAGACGGGGAAAGTGTTGACCGGCAAGGACATCCGCCGGGTCGTCCTGCGCATCGCGGGGCAGCCCGACCAGACCATGCCCTTCCGTCCTCAGGGCGGCAACCCCGACGCGACCTCGCCGTGGCTGTGGTCGAAGGCCTGGCTGGTTCCCGGCGACTACCCGCTCGGCACGTTCAAGTTCGACATCGCGGCGCAGATCAAGCAGACGAAGAACACAGCCAAGTGGGTCGTCTACAACCCGGTGATCCCCGGAACCGACTGGCAGATCACTCCGTAATCGAGCCCGAGGAGGAGGGCCTGTGAACACACGTATCCGAAACAAACGCCTACGACTGCCGATCCTCGGGGCCGCAGCACTACTCGTCGCCGCCGTGGCCCCAGAGCTCGCTCCGGCCGAGCCTCACCCGGTGACGCCGCCCGTCATTTCGGGCATCGCAGGCCTTCCCGGCCCGGTCGCCGCTCCGGCGAAGCCCGCAGCGAGAATGGGGATCCTCAAGGCGACGCCGGACACAGGCCCTCCGGGCACACCGTTCGTCCTGACCGGAAGCGGGCTCCCCGCGAACACGGATCTCGACATCACGTGGAGCACCGGGACGAAGCAGTACAAGCTGGACGTCGTCCCCGACAGCGTGGACTTCTACGGGCGCATCTTCACCCCGATGGCGGTCGTCCTCGCCAAGGGTCGCACCGACGGGTCCGGGAACCTGAAGATGAACCTGAAGTTCCCGCAGGACTACGGGGCGCTGCACGACATCTACGCAGTCTCCGACGGAACGCAGCTCGCGAAGGGCGGCGTCCTCGTCGAACGGACGTACAAGGTCTGGCCGCTCAAGGGGCCGGTCGGCGCGACGATCAACATCAAGCTCAACGGCCTCGGCTGGCTCGGGTACATGGACACTGTCGGGGTCATCTGGGACAACCGGTACGTCGGGTTCCTCTCATCGGTCACCACCCGTGGCCAGGCGACGGCCACGATCCGTGCCGCAGGGCCTCCCGGCAAGCACGTCCTCGAGCTCGTGCCTGCGAGCGCGACGACGCCCTTCCTGAACATCAAGCAGTCCGCCGTGGGCTACCTCGGCTTCAAGCGCTACACCTTCACCGTCACGAAGGACGCAGGGCCGCCGCCGACCAAGGTCGTGTGGCCGCTCGACCTGAAGCCGACGAGTTCGGAGCGCACGACGTTCCGAACGGCGACGGTCGAGGGCGTCACCGCGAAGGCCTCCACCGAGTCCGGAACGGTCGGCTCGAAGGTCGTGCTCACCGCCACGGGGCTCTCCCCGGGTGGCGCCACCATCCAGTGGAACACCGCCGTCGGAACGCGCACGGGCGCCGGGTACGCCGTGGCGTACACACCGCTGATGAGCGTCACCGTGCCTGCGTCCGGGAAGATCGAGACCGAGCTGACCGTCCCTGACGACGTCGGCGGCTGGCACACGATCGAGGTTCTCCAGGACGGGAAGACGAAGGCATCGGTCGCCTATCGCATCGACCAGAGCCTCTACCAGGGCGGGATCAACGGGAAGAGGTTCAAGCAGGGCGACCTGATCAAGATCCACCTGAAGGGCGTCGGGTTCACCGAGCTGGACAACATCCTCGCGGTGACCGTGGACAACGCGTACATCGGCTACGTCTGCGGCTTCTTCAGCGCCGGCGACACGGTCCTCGAGATGGTCGCGACCGGCCAGCCGGGTACCCATATCGTCGATCTCACTCCAACGATCTACAAGCAGCAGAAGGGCGGCAACGACATCTGGTACGGCGGGACGCCGTTCCTGACGTACCGCACGGACTACCCACTGCTTGCGCTTGGGTACCGGCTTCCCGCGTATCACTTCGCGTACACGATCGTGAAGTAGCCGATCGCCCCTCTATCCAGCGAGACGGAGCCGCGCACGACGCGGCTCCGTCCGTTTTCGGGCCTGTACCCTCGCTCCGTGCTCGAGCGCTGGACTCGCAGCGTGATCCGCCTGCGCTTCGTGGTCCTCGCCGCCTGGCTCGTCGTGATCGCGCTCGGCGTCGTCGCGAGCGCACACCTCCAGCCGCACCTCGCAACGTCCTACTCGGTTCCGGGAACCGAGGCTCATCGCGCGGAGGCGATCCTTGCGCGCGCCTTCGACGAGCGTCCGGAAGGAACCTTCACGGTCGTCATCCCGGTTCGCGACCCGTCGGACAAGGTGGAGCGACAGCGCCTCCGGACCCGGCTCGCGGCCGCAGCAGCGGTCGTCCCGACCGCGAGCGTGGGCGAGATCCGGGACGGCACCGGGCTCCTCTACGGAAGCATCTCGACGGCCCTCGCGATCAAGGACGCCAAGCGGTACACGAACGCAATCCGCCGACAGCTGGCAGAGGGCGACGGGCCGCCGGCGCTCGTCACGGGTCAGCCCGCGATTCAGCACGACGTCGATCCCGTGATCGCCCAGGATCTCAGGCGCGGCGAGGTCTTCGCGGTCGTCGTCGCACTCGCCGTCCTCCTCTTCGTGCTCGGGATCTCCGCTGCCGTGCTCGTCCCGTTCGCCTTCGCGGCCGGGTCCATCGCGGCGACACTCGCCGCCCTCTACCTCCTCGCGCACGAGCTGACGATCGCGACGTACGTGACAAGCCTCGTCGGACTCATCGGGCTCGGCCTTGCGATCGACTACTCGCTTCTCGTCGTCCTGCGCCATCGCGAGGAGCTCGCCCGGGACGGGGACGCGGACGAGGCGGTCGTTCGAACCATGGCGACCGCCGGAAGGACGACGGTCGTCTCGGGCACCGCGGTCGCCATCGGCCTCGGGCTCCTCGTGCTCGTCCCCGTTCCGTTCGTCCGCTCGCTCGGCGTCGGCGCCCTGCTCATTCCCCTCGCATCGATCGTGGCCACACTCACCCTGCAGCCGGCCCTCCTCTCGCTCCTTGGCCGGCGAGGCTCCCGTCGAATCCTCGTCGCGAGGGGGTTGCAGCCGGGCTCGCAGCCGACCGAGCTCGAGCGCGGGATGTGGTCGCGCATCGCCTGGGCCATCCTCAGGCACCCGATCGCCTACCTCGTGGGCGGCACTGCACTCCTGCTCGCCGCTGCCGCTCCTGCGCTTGCCATCGACTTGACACCCGGAACGCTTTCGGGCGTGCCCTCCTCGCTGGAGTCCTCGCGCGGGTACGAACTGCTTCGCGAGGGAGTCGGCACGGGTGTCATCACCCCCACGTCGGTCATCGTCGACACGGGCCGGCCCGGGGGTGCCGGTCGGCCCGACGTCCAGCGCTCGATGGACCGCCTCGGCGACCGCCTGTTCCAGGACTTCGACCTCGTCGCGATCGCCCGAGGGGACGACGCGCCGTACGTCGACGAGACGAGGCGCTACACCCGGCTGATCGCGGCAGGACGCTACGAGTACGGAGCCACGGAAACGCGCGCGTTCGTCGAGCGACTGCGCGATCGCTACATCCCCGCGGCGCGCTACCCCGCCGACGTGCTCGTGGTCACGGGCGGCGCCCCGTCACTCGGCGTCGACTTCCTGTCGAGGGTGTACGGCGTATTCCCCTGGATCGTCGTCGCAGCCCTGCTCCTGACCTACATCGCGCTGCTCAGGGCCTTCCGTTCCCTCCTCATTCCGCTGAAGGCCGTGCTCCTCAACATCCTTACGGTCGCAGCCGTCTTCGGGTTGCTCGTCGTGATCTTCCAATGGGGGGTGGGTGCCGAGGCACTCGGCCTCTACCAGGGCGAGGTCGAGGGCTGGGTTCCCGTCTTCCTGTTCGCCGTGCTGTTCGGGCTCTCGATGGACTACGAGGTCTTCATCGTGTCCCGGATGCGCGAGTCCTGGGATCATGTCCCTGACAACGAGCGGGCGATCTCGCACGGGCTCGAGAGGACCGGTCGCATCGTGACCGCAGCCGCGTTGATCATGGCGGCGGCGTTCACGGGATTCGTCGTCGGCCGCGTCGCTGGGCTTCAGCAGCTCGGCCTGGGCCTGTTCCTCGCTGTGCTCATCGACGCGACGCTCGTCCGCGCCGTGCTCGTGCCGTCGGCAATGGCCGTGCTCGGTCGCTTCAACTGGTGGCTTCCCGAACGCATCGCCCGGGTCGCTGGAGTCGCCCCCTCACCGCTCGCGGCGCCCTCCGTGACGGCGAGAGCCGCCGGACCGAGGAAGGCGTGACCGCGGCTCGGGGCGACGCCTCGGCGATCGCCCCGAGTCGCGAGAACAGAGATCAGTAGGTGATCGCGCCCTTGAGCGTGGAGGTGAAGGTGCCCTTGCCCCGGTCGTAGTTGCCGGTGATCTTCAGGAGCCCCTTTGCCTTCTTGAACTTCAGGGTCCCTCCGGCCACCTTGGCGGTCGCCGTGATGGCGTTCTGGTTCGAGTCAGAGGCAGACGGGCACGCCTTGGCGCCGGGGGCGACGGTGAAGTTCAGCTGACCGAGCTTCCCCTTGATCGTCCCCTTTCCGGAGAAGGCATTGCAGGGGCTTCCCTGGAACCCGGTGCCGATGCCGGTGAGGGTGCTTGCACCGAGGACGTTGCTCTTTCCCGGGCCCTTGGCGTTGATGCTCGCTGTCGTGTCGCTCGTCGCGCTGACGATGGCCTTGCCCGCGTACGTCCCGCTGAACGTAGCCTTCGCCGCAGCGAGAGCTGGCGAGGACGTTGCCTTTGGAGCGGAAGCGGCCGTTGCCGCACCGACGAGGAGCACCAGGGCGCCGAGCCCCAGCACCGCGACCCCGGATCGAAGGACGTTCTTCACCACAACTCCTTTCGCATGTGTGCCCACGTAATGCGGCGGATGGTCTCGATACCAGCTGCGCACCGCATCCGCAACGGAGCGTACCGGCGGTGCGGGAAACCCGAAGTTCGACTCGAGTTAAGCGCCCGCGGCCTCGGCCTTGCGCAGGCCGAGGAACGCCCAAATCCAGAAGACGATCCCGAGCCCGATCGCGAGGGCGAACGCACCGAGAACGTGCGGCGGGTTGCCCGCGACGAAGCCGCGGCCGGTCTCGAGCAGGTAGGTGACCGGGTTGACGGTGGCGACGCCCTCGATCCACCCCTGGAGCAGGTCGAGGGGGACGTACACGGGCGCGAAGAAGAGGATGAGGAACACCGGCATCTGCATCAGCGGCGCGGCCTGGATGGTGCGGAGGCGCATCGCGATCCCACCTGCCCAGAAGAAGCCGCAGAAGTTGACGAGCGCGGCGAGGACGTAGAGCCCGACGAGGTCGACCGGGCCGCCGAGGACGTCCATCCCGACCGCGAACGCGATGACGGTGAGAAGCGCCGCGACCACGAGCCACCGGACGAGCGCCGCGAGCGCGTAGCCGAGCACGATCCCGGTTCGGTGCGGCGCCGCGAGCAGCAGTCGCTTCGCGAAGCCCCCTTCGAAGTCCCGCGCCACCCCGAACCCCGTGAACACCCCGCCGAATGCGGCCGACTGCAGGAGCACGAACACGAACTGGAAGGCGGTGTAGCCGGGGGGGAAGTCGAAGCCCGGCACCTTCGAGACCTGCGAGAGGCCGCCGGCGAACGCGGTGAAGAAGAAGAGCGGGAACGCGATCGTCGGGAGGGCGATCTGCGGGTTCGTGAGCGCGTTCTTCAGCGTCCTCCACGCGACCCCCGAGGCGACGTTCCAGGTCCGCATCCCTACGTCCTCGTCAGCCGGGTCCGCAGCGCGCGCGACGCGAGGGTCAACGAGGCGAGTCCGAGCGCGAGCACGAACCCGAACCCGAGCCCGAGCGCCTGCCAGTCCCAGCCCGTGATGATGAGGCTGCGGACGCACTCGATCATGTACGAGACCGGGTTCAGCGTCGCCGCGACCCGGAACCAGTCCACGCCGATGAGGTTGCGAGGCGTGTTCATCGACGAGATGAAGAGGAAGACGAAGAGGACGGGAAAGAGCGCCTGGATCGCCTCGCCGTTCCCGGTTCGGAACGCGAGCCAGGCCCCGAGCGCGCCGAAGGCGAGCGCCACGAGCGCCCCGTACACGAGGAGGACCGCGATCCCGGCCAGACCCGACTCGAAGCGCACGCCGGCCGTCAGGCCGACCGCGATGTAGAACACGACCTGCACCATCCCGAGCGCGACCACGCCCGCGAGCTGGCCGACGAGGAGCGCCCAGTCGCGGAGGGCCGTCAGCGAGAGCCGGTTGACGAACCCGGTCTGGATGTCGCGCGCGAGGTCGGTTCCCGCGTTCATGGTCGAGAAGAGCGCGCCCTGGATGAACGGGACGGCGAGCGCGAACGCGAGGAACGAGGCCGTCGGGAAGCCGGGAAGCTCCGTGGACGCGCGGAGCCCGCCCGTGTTGACCGCCATCAGCAGGACCGGGAACACGAGCGGCGGGATGACGCTCGCGGGCTGTCGCGACGTCCGCACGAGCGACCGCCGCGCGATCGCGCCCACCTGCGCCAGGCTGCTCATCGCAGCCGCTTCACCTCTTCCGCCTCTTCCGCCTCCTCCGCCGCGCCCTCGAGCGTCCGCCCGGTCTTCGCCAGGAAGACGTCGTCGAGCGTCGGCGCGCGCAGCTCGAGATCGAGCACGTCGATGCCGTCGGCGTCGACCGCGCGGACGATGTCGGTGAGCCCGAGGCCCTCCCGGAGCCGAACGGCCACGTCGCGCGCGGACTCGAGCGGCTCGCCGAAGCGCGTGAGGAACGCCGCGATCGTCGCCCGATCTTCCTCGCGGCGCGGGATGGCGTGCACACTCGGCCGGCCGATCTCCGCCTTCAGGTCGGCCGGCGTTCCCTCCGCCACGATCTTCCCTCTGTCGATGATCCCGACGCGGTCGGCGAGGACGTCCGCCTCCTCGAGGTACTGCGTGGTGAGGAAGATCGTCACGCCGGCCTCCCGCCTGAGCGAGGCGACCTCCTCCCACAGCGCGGTGCGGCTCTGGGGGTCGAGCCCCGTCGTCGGCTCGTCGAGGAACAGGATCCGCGGGCGGTGGACGAGTGCGAGCGCGAGGTCGAGGCGCCGCTTCATGCCGCCCGAGTAGCCGCGCACCTTGCGATCGGCGGCGTCGGCGAGCCCGACCCGCCGCAGGAGCTCGTCTGCACGCTCCTGCCGCTGCTCTTTCGGGACACCCTGGAGCGTCGCCTGCAGGCGCAGGTGGTCGCGGGCCGTGAGCAAGGGGTCGAGCGCGGCCTCCTGCAGCGCGACGCCGATGAGCGACCGCACCTTCGGCCCGTCCTTCACGACGTCGTAGCCCCCGACGCGCGCGGTGCCCGCGGTCGGCGGCAGGAGGGTGGTCAGGACGTGCACGGTCGTCGACTTCCCGGCGCCGTTCGGGCCGAGGAAGCCGTAGATCTCGCCCGGCGCGACGGAGAGATCGATCCCGTCCACCGCGCGGGGACCTTTGCGGTACTCGCGAACGAGACCCACGACCTCGATGCCGTTCGCCTCCGTCACCGTTTCACACTAGCGACGGAGCCCCTCGGAGCTTGAGGCTGCGTTGAGCGCCCGCTGACACGATACGGGCGATGTACGAGCACGAGGCCATCACGATGGACCCGCTCGCCATCGCGCGGCGAACGGGCGTGTGGATCGTCGCGGCTGCGCTCTGGCTCTACGCCGGGGTCGCCGTCCTCTTCGGGCTCTTCCTGACCGCGATGCCCACAGGTTGGGTCGTCGGGCTGCCGCTCGTCCTCGGCGGCTGCCTCGTCGCAGGCGGCACGGGCCTCGTTCGGGCGCGGCGCCGGGCTCTCGCGGCGGTCCTCCTCGTCCTGGGCGGCATCCTCGTCGGAGGGGTGCTCGGAGTGTTCACGGCGGCCTGGGAGGACGACGACCCCGGGGTCCTGCTCGCGGGCTTCGCCGTCGGGGCCGCCTTCCTCGGATGGCTCCCGATACTCGCCGGCCTCGGTCTGCTGGCCTCGCGAGTCGCTGCGCGCGTCTCGGGCAGGCGCCGCGAGCGCCCCACGTAGGCCGAGGGATCAGCCGAGCGGCTCGAGAGGAAGCCGCGTCGCGACGACGGGCTTGCCCCCGCGCTCGTACGCGACGTCCACGGAGTCGTTCTGCCGGTACGTCCCGGCGACGCCGACCCACATCGAGAGCCAGCGCCAGAACCCGAGCTTGCCCTCGGTCCGCAGCTCGCGCTCGAAGACGAGCGTGCGCCCCTCGACGCGGAAGTCGCTCCCCTCGACCTGGGGGACGCCGTTCACGAACACCTCGAAGGGCCGTACGACGTCGCCGGGAAGCCGAACGCGAGTTCCCCGAGACACGCCATCCGACACGCTCATAGAATGGCACCCGGTGCGCGCGGGGCTTCTGGTGATCGTTGGGCTGCTGTCGCTTGCCCTGGTGGGTGCGCCCGCCGCGCTCGCCGACGTGGGCAGCTTCGCGCCCGTGTCGCCCGAGTCGCCGAACGCCGACGCCATCCGCACGAGCTACCTCTTCGTCACGATCTTCGTCGTCGCGATCTTCGTTCTCGTCGAGGCCCTGCTCGTCGCGTTCATCGTCCGCTACCGCCGCGGCCGCCGAGCTCGCTACGAGGACGGCGCTCCGATCCACGGAGCGACGAAGCTCGAGCTCGCGTGGACGGCCGGCCCGGTCCTCGTGCTCTTTCTCATCGCCGCCTTCGTCTTCATCGAGCTTCCGGGGATCACGGACGTCCCGTCGGCGGCGACGGGAAAGCAGGAGCTCGAGATCCGCGTGACCGGAAGGCAGTTCTACTGGCAGTTCGAGTACCCGAACGGCGTCATCGCGATCGACCAGATGCGGGCGCCCGCCGGAGTCCCCGTCCGACTCGAGGTCACGGCTCCGGAGACCGACGTCATCCACTCGTGGTGGATCCCGGCGCTCGGCGGGAAGGTCGACGCGATTCCGGGGATCGTGAACGAGACCTGGTTCCAGGCCGATGCCCCCGGCGTCTACAACGGCCAGTGCGCGGAGCTGTGCGGCGTCGAGCACGCGAGAATGCTGGCCTCGGTCGTCGTCCAGCCCGAAGCCGAGTTCGGCGCCTGGCTCGAGCGGAGCCGCGCCGAGCAGACCGCGGGCTCCGCTGAGCTCGGCAAGGAGACCTGGGAGGGCGTGTGCTCGAAGTGCCACGGGCTCTACGGCGAGGGCGGGATCGCGCGGCGGATCGCCGGCTCGCCGACGCTCGGGAACGCAGCCGCGCTCGAGACCCTCGTCCGCAACGGCCGCGTCACGCGCCGAGGCGTGATGCCCGCCGTGGGCGCGGGCTGGACGAGCGAGCAGATCGAGGCGCTCGTGACGTACCTGCAGCAGAGCCCGCCGACGGGGCAACCTCCGGAGGAGAGCGATGGCAGCTAGAGCAGAGACCGTCCCGGCCTGGCAACGCGGCAGGATCGCGAGCTGGCTGGTCACGACCGACCACAAGCGGATCGGGATCCTCTACATCGGGACGTCGCTCGTCTTCTTCGTCCTCGCCGGCCTCATGGCGCTCGTGATGCGGCTGCAGCTCTCGCAGGCAGACGCGGACGTCGTCGGCCCCGACCGCTACAACGAGCTCGTCACGATCCACGGCACGTCGATGGTGTTCCTCGTCGGCGTGCCGATCCTCGCCGGATTCGCCAACTACCTCGTGCCGCTGATGATCGGCGCCGCGGACATGGCGTTCCCGCGGCTGAACGCCCTCTCCTACTGGCTCTTCGCCTTCGGCGGGATGGTCCTCATGCTCAGCTTCTTCGCGAGCGGGGGTGCCGCGAAGGCCGGCTGGACGGGGTATGCGCCGCTCTCGACCCAGGCGCCGGGCAACGGGCAGGACCTGTGGATCCTCTCGCTCCACATCCTCTCCGCCTCCACCGTCGCCGGCGCGATCAACTTCATCGTCACCATCCACAACCTGCGGACGCGCGGCATGACGTGGACGCGGATGCCGCTCTTCGTCTGGTCGATCGAGCTCTACGCCTGGCTGATCATGGCGGTGCTCCCGGTTCTCTCCGCCGCGTTGACGCTGCTCCTGCTCGACCGCGGCGTGTCGATCGGCCCGTGGAACGTCCAGACGCACTTCTTCGACGCGGCGGAGGGCGGGGCGCCGCTCCTCTACCAGCACGCGTTCTGGTTCTTCGGGCACCCGGAGGTCTACATCATCGTGTTGCCCGCCTTCGGGATCATCTCCGAGGTTCTGCCCGTGTTCGCGCGCAAGCCGGTCTTCGGCTACAAGGCGATCGCCGCCTCGACCGTGGCGATCGGGTTCTTCTCCATGCTCGTCTGGGCGCACCACATGTTCACGGTCGGGCTCCCGATCCCCCTCCAGGCCTACTTCATGATCGCGTCGATGGTCATCGCCGTCCCGACGGGGATGAAGATCTTCAACTGGCTCGCGACGCTCTGGCGCGGCAACCTCCACTTCGACTCGCCGATGCTGTTCGCGATCGGCTTCCTCTCGATCTTCGTCATCGGCGGCCTGACCGGGATCTACCTCGCGGCCTTCCCGATCGACTGGCAGGTGCACGACTCGTACTTCGTCGTGGCGCACTTCCACTACACGCTCTTCGGCGGCGTCGTCTTCGCGATCTTTGCCGGCCTCCACTACTGGTGGCCGAAGATGTTCGGGCGCCTGCTCGACGAGCGGCTCGCGAAGTGGCAGTTCTGGCTCCTGTTCGTCGGCTTCAACGTCGCGTTCTTCCCCCAGCACTTGCTCGGGCTGGAGGGCATGCCGCGGCGGATCTACACCTACGGGAACGAGAGCTGGGAGCGGTACAACCTCGTCTCGACGGTCGGCTCGTACGTGATGGCCGTCGCCGTGCTCCTGTTCGCGGTGAACGTCATCAAGTCCATGCGCAGCGGGCAGCGGGTGGGGAACGACCCGTGGCAGGCCGACACGCTCGAGTGGTACACGACGTCGCCCCCGCCGCCGCACAACTTCGACGAGGTGCCCTACGTGACCAGCGCCCGGCCGCTCTACGACCTGCGTCGGAAGCTCCGTGAGCAACCTGGCGAGCGGACGCCCGCCTAGCGCCATGACCACAGGCCCGCTCTTCCGTCTCTCGTCCGTCGCCGCCGCGATCGCCGTGGGACTCGTGGTGGGGAGCGCGACGCTCGAGCTCGGGGCGACGCACTGGGGGCTCGCACTCGTGGCGCTCCCGTTCCTCGTCGCCAACGCCGTCGTCGCGAGGGTCGCCTACCCGGCTCTCCAGGCACGGGCGCTCGCAGCCGGAGCTGCCGTGCTGACCGCGATCGCGCTGGGGGGCGTGGTCGCGCTGTCCGACGACGCGACCTGGGCGCGCGCGCTGCACGTCGGCGCCGCCGGGATCGCGCTCGCCACGGCCCTCCTCGTCGTCGCGGGAGCCCTGCGAGGTGCTCCCGCACCGCTCGCGTCGGCCCGCGACTACCTCACCCTGACCAAGCCGAAGATCATGGTGCTGCTCCTGGTCACGGGCGCAGCCGGAATGTTCGTCGGAGCCCAAGGCGTCCCGCCGCTCGGGCTCTTCTGCACGACGCTGCTCGGCCTCGCCCTCGCGTGCGGCGGCGCCTCGGCGCTCAACCACGTCCTCGACCGCGACATCGACGTCCTGATGGGGAGCCGGACGAAGAACCGGCCGGTGGCGTCGGGCCGCGTCTCGGCGGCGCAGGCGCTCGAGTTCGGGCTCCTGCTGAGCGCGCTCTCCTTCGCACTGCTGGCGTCGGCCGTGAACCTCCTCACGGCCACGCTCGCGCTCGTCGGCAACCTCTTCTACGTCCTCGTCTACACGCGCTGGCTCAAGCGCTCGACGCCCCACAACATCGTCATCGGCGGGGCCGCCGGCGCGGTGCCCCCGCTCGTGGGCTACGCCGCGGCCACCGGAGCGCTCGCCCTTCCCGCGCTCTGGCTCTTCCTCATCGTCTTCCTCTGGACGCCGCCGCACTTCTGGGCGCTCGCGCTGATGATCAAGAGCGCGTACGCGAAGGCCGGCGTGCCGATGCTCCCGGTCGTGCGCGGCGACGGCGAGACCGCGCGGCAGATCGTCCTCTACTCGCTCGCGATGGTCGCGTTCACCGTGTTCGTGGGGCTCTGGCTGGGGCCGCTGTACACGGCCGCGGCGATCGTCCTCGGCGTCGTCTTCGTCGTCCTCGCCGTCCTCCTGAGACGTGACCTCTCGCGCGCCCGTGCCGGCGTGCTCTTCCACTACTCGCTCGCGTACCTCGCGCTGCTCTTCGTCGCCGCGGCGCTCGACCCGGTGCTCCTATGAGCGACAACGACCTCGCGAGAAGAAATCTCCGCTTCGGCTGGGCGCTCTTCGCCCTGTTCTGGCTGATCTTCGCGGGGACGATCCTCGTGGCCGTGCTCTACGTCAACCTCGACTGACGCCGCATCTGAGGCGGGCTGGCGCCTCCCTCCGGCACGACCGCTTCCGGGACTGAACGAAGCGGACGTGCGAACGCCCGCAAGAACCCGGTCGCGAGCCGTCGCGGTACGCGAGTGTCGCCCTGCGTTCCACAATCTCGCGCCAGGTGCTGCCGCTAAGGTCGGACGGATGAGCTCCGACCTCGCCTTCGCGCTCGAGCTCACGGCGGCGGCCGACGCGATCTCGCTCCCCCGCTTCGGCTCCGGCCTCGCGATCGAGACGAAGCCGGATCTGACACCAGTGACCGAGTCCGATCGCGCGGTCGAGGCGGAGCTCCGCCGGCTGCTCGCGCGGGCGCACCCCGCCGATTCCGTGCTCGGCGAGGAGGAGGGCGCACGCGCGGGCGGGACGCGGCGCTGGATCCTCGACCCCATCGACGGGACCCGGAACTACGCGCGCGGGATCCCGGTCTGGGCCACGCTCGTGGCGCTCGAGGAGGGCGGGGTCGTCCGGCTCGGGGTCGTGTCGGCGCCGGCGCTCGGGCGTCGCTGGTGGGCCGAGCGCGGAGGCGGCGCGTTTGCCGACGGAAAGCCGATCCGCGTCTCCTCGATCACGACCGTCGAGGACGCCGTGCTCTCGTTCGCGGTGGAGAGCGAGGTTCCGGCACTCGCACGGCGCGCCTGGCATGCGCGGGGATTCGGCGACTTCTGGGCGCACATGCTCGTCGCCGAGGGCTCCGTGGACGGAGCCGTGGACGCCGTCGGCGTGAGCGAGTGGGACCTGGCGGCCGTCCAGGTCGTCGTCGAGGAGGCTGGCGGTCGCTTCTCCGACTTCGCCGGCGAGGCGCGCATCGACAGCGGGACGGCGCTCACGTCGAACGGCCTTCTCCACGACGAGCTGCTCCGTGCCCTCGGCACGGTCTGACCTCGTCCGCGGGGCGGAGGCGGCGCGCCCCCCAAGAGCCCGGCGCGCGGCTTCGGAGGGCCCCGCCGACGCACCGGCCGGCGGGGCCACGTCCGCGCAGTGGGTCAGACCACCGGTTGGGGCTCGGTGGTCGGCTGCGCTCCCTCGTCACGGAGCCGACGCAGCAGGTCGTGGATGTCCGCGATCTCCTGCTCGAGGTCCTTCTGCCGCTCCTCGAGCGCCCGGAGCAGCTCGTCACGACTCGGAGCCCGCCACCGGTATGCCCGGTGGCCGTGCCGTCCGCACATCGTCACCTCCTCTCTGCGCGTCGTCGAGGAACAGGGTGAGATCGTCCCGCAGCTCCGCCAGAGCATCGAGCCACGCTGCGAGGACCCCGCGCCCCTCGCCCGTCAGCGTGTACGTGCGCTTGGTCGGGCCGGGAAGGTCGGCCCGCCACTCGGAGGCGACGAGGCTCTCGTCCTCGAGGGCGCGCAGGGCGCGGTAGACGTTCCCGACGTCGACGCGGCTCTCGCCCATGAACGCCGGCAGGCGCTCGAGCAGCTCGTAGCCGTGCGTGGGGCCGTCCGCGAGGAGGAGGAGCAGCACCGGCTCTCCGAAACGCTCGACGCGCGCGCGAACCTCCCACGTCCCGCCGGGGAGGCGACGGCGGCTGCGCGAACGGAGCTTGCCGTGAGGACGCATGCACCCAGTATATGTCAAATACATATGTAAAGGTGCTAGAGCGGCCGCTCGCACAGGAGGGTGCCGGTCGCGACCGTCGTGTCCGACGACGCCGGCTCAGGCGACCAGGGCCGCGCGCTTCGCGTCGATCCCGGCGAGGAGCGAGTGGAACGAGTCCGCGAACTTCTGAACCCCCTCGGCCTCGAGCGTCGCGGTGACGTCGTCGTAGTCCACGCCCGCACGCGCGAGCTCGCCGAGGAGCGCGTGCGCCTCGTCGACGCCCTCGATCAGCGTCTCGCGCGAGACCCCGTGATCCTTGAACGCGGCGATCGTCTCGAGCGGCATCGTGTTCACGGTCTCGGCCCCGATCAGCTCCTCGACGTAGAGGACGTCGCGGTAGGCCGGGTTCTTGGTCGACGTCGACGCCCAGAGACACCGCTGCGGGCGCGCTCCCGCCGCGGCCAGGCGTTCCCAGCGCTCCCCCGAGAACAGCTCGCGGTACTGCTCGTAGGCGAGCCTGGCGTTCGCGACGGCGAGCTTCCCCTGCAGATCCTCGCGACCGAGCTCCGCGAGGCGGCGGTCGGTCTCCGTGTCGACCCGTGAGACGAAGAAGCTCGCCACCGAGGCCACCCGGGACGGGTCGCCGCCCGCCGCGACGAGGCGCTCGACGCCCCGCACGTAGGCATCGGCCACCGCGGCATGCCGCTCGAGCGAGAAGATGAGCGTGACGTTGATCGACCGGCCGGCGGCGATCGAGTCCTCGATCGCACCGAGGCCGGGCACCGTCGCCGGGATCTTCACGAGCAGGTTGTCGCGGCCGACGAGCTCCGACAGACGCCGGGCCTCGGCGAACGTGGCCTCTCGCTCGTAGGCGAGCTCGGGGTCGACCTCGAGCGACACGTATCCGTCGACGCCGCCTGTTCGCTCCCACACGGGGTGGAGCAGGTCGCAGGCGCGCCTGATGTCCTCGACGGCGAGGGCGATGAAGACCTCCTTCGTGCTCTCGTGGCGCTCGAGCTCGGCCCGAAGTTGCCCGTCGTACCAGGTGCCGGTGGAGAGGGCGAGTTGGAAGATCGTCGGGTTGGAGGTGACGCCGACGGCCGCGTCCTCGGCGACGAGGTGCGCCAGCTCGCCCGTCTCGAGCAGCTCCCGCGAGAGCGAGTCGACCCAGACGCTCACGCCGTGCGAGGAGAGCTCGTGCAGCCGACTCCGCGTCATGGAGGAACGTTACCGCGCGGCGCGGCGACCGTAGAATGCCGCCCGTGACCGCCGCCGCCGACCGCCGGAGAGTGCTGGCGCAGCAGCTCCGCGTCGACTCGGTACGCATGAGCGCCGCGGCCGGCTCCGGCCACCCGACCTCGGCCATGTCGGCGGCCGACCTCATGGCCGTCCTCGTCGACGGCTACCTGCGCTACGACTTCGACGCGCCCGCCAGCCCCGCGAACGACCGGCTCGTCTTCTCGAAGGGACACGCCTCGACGCTCCTGTACGCGATCTACCGCGCGGCAGGCGTCGTCTCGGAGGAGGACCTCCTCCGCTACCGCGTGTTCGGCAGCCGGCTCGAGGGCCACCCGACCCCGGTCCTCCCGTGGGTCGACGTCGCCACCGGGTCGCTCGGCCAGGGCCTCCCCATCGGCGTCGGGATGGCGCTCGCGGGCCGACGGCTCGAGCACCTGCCGAGCCGCGTGTGGGTCCTGTGCGGCGACAGCGAGATGGCCGAGGGCTCGATGTGGGAGGCCTTCGAGCACGCGGCGTACTACGAGCTCGACAACCTGACGGCGATCATCGACGTGAACCGCCTCGGGCAGCGAGGCGAGACGATGGTCGGCTGGGACGTCGACAGGCATGCGGACCGGGTACGCGCCTTCGGCTGGCACGCGATCACCGTTGACGGTCACGACGTGGAAGCGATCGACGCCGCGTTCGCGGAGGCGGTCGGCACGACCGGCAGGCCGACCGCGATCGTCGCTCGCACGAAGAAGGGGCGAGGCGTCGCCGCCGTGGAGGATCGGAACGGCTTCCACGGGAAGCCGCTCGAGGACCCCGACGCCGCGATCGCCGAGCTCGGCGGGGTGACGGACCTCCGAATCGAGATCGCGAAGCCCGACGCCACGCCGGAGAGCCGCGCAGCTCCCTCGGCGCTCGAGCTCCCCCGCTACGAGGTCGGCTCGCAGGTGGCGACACGGAAGGCCTACGGGGACGCGCTCGCCGCCCTCGGCTCCGCTCGCCCCGATGTCGTCGCCCTCGACGGCGAGGTCTCGAACTCGACGTTCTCGGAGGTCTTCGGAATGGCCCACCCCGAGCGCTTCTTCGAGATGTTCATCGCCGAGCAGCAGATGATCGCGGCCGCGGTCGGGCTGCAGGCGGTGGGCTGGCGCCCGTTCGCCTCGACGTTCGCCGCCTTCCTCTCGCGGGCGTACGACTTCCTGCGCATGGCCGCGGTGAGCCGTGCGACGTTCGCCGTCTGCGGCTCGCACGCCGGAGTCTCGATCGGCGAGGACGGGCCGTCGCAGATGGGTCTCGAGGACATCGCGTCCTTCCGCGCGCTGCACGGAAGCAGCGTCCTGCACCCCTGCGACGCGAACCAGACCGCGCGCCTCGTCGCGGCGATGGCCGATACCGACGGGATCTCCTACCTGCGCACGCTTCGGCCTGCCACGCCCGTCCTCTACTCGGCGGACGAGCAGTTCGAGATCGGCGGCAGCCGCGTCCTCCGCTCGTCGAACACGGACGACGTGGCGCTCGTCGGCGCGGGGATCACCGTCCACGAGGCGCTCGCGGCGGCCGACCTGCTCGCGGAGGACGGGATCGCGGCACGCGTGATCGACCTGTACTCGATCAAGCCGCTCGACGCCGAGACGCTCGCGGCCGCGGCGGAGGCGACGGGCGGGAGGCTCGTGACGATCGAGGACCACTCGGCCGAGGGCGGGATCGGCGACGCCGTGCTCGACGCGGTGGCGGACCTCGATCAGCCGCCCCGCGTCGTGAAGCTCGCCGTTCGCGAGCTGCCACGGTCCGGAACGCCGGCCGAGCTGCTCGCGGCGGCCGGCATCGACGCCGCGCACATCGCCGAGGCTGCGCGCCGGCTCGTCGGCGCCGGCGTCGTCCGCCCCTAGCGCCGTCTGACACGGCGCTCCTCTCTCTCTACCCTCCGAGCAAGAGAACGCGTCGATGGCGGTCCTCATCGCATCCAGCCTCCGGAAGGAGCTCGCCGGCGACCCCCTCTTCGACGGGGTCTCCTTCACCGTCGGACGCCGCGACCGGCTGTCGCTCGCCGGGCCGAACGGTTCCGGCAAGACGACGCTCCTGCGCGCCATCGCGGGCGAGACCTCGCTCCAGGGCGGCAAGCTCGCGTTTGCGAAGGGGACACGCGTCGCGCTGCACGACCAGCGACCGCCGCTCGACTTCGACCTCACGCTGCGCCAGTACGTCCTCTCCGGCGTGCGCGACCTCGTCGCGGTGGAGGCCGACCTGCGCCGCCTCGAGGAGGCGATGGCGGACGGCAGGCACGACGAGCTCACGCTCCGCCGGTACGCCGACGCGCAGGCCCGGTTCGAGCACGCCGGAGGCTGGGCCTGGCGTGAGCGGGCGCTCGCGACCATCCGCGGGCTGGGATTCGCCGAGACGGAGCTCGATCGACCTCTCGGCACCTTCTCCGGAGGGGAGCTCACGCGCGCATCGCTCGCGCGCGCGCTCGCCGTCGGACCGGATCTCCTCCTCCTCGACGAGCCGACGAACCACCTCGACGTCCAGAGCCTCGAGTGGCTCGAGCGGGAGCTCGAGACGATGGACGCCGCCGTCGTCCTCGTCGCCCACGACCGCTGGTTCCTCGAGGCGGTCACGACGTCCGTGCTCGAGCTGGCTCCGGGCGGCGCGCACTACTTCGCCGGGCCGTGGCACGAGTGGCGCCGGGAGAAGGCCGCGCGGGCCGTCGCCGCCGAGAAGGCGGTCGAGCGCGTCTCCGAGGACATCGCCCGACTCGAGCGATTCGTGGCGCGATTCCGGTACAAGAAGTCGAAGGCCAGGCAAGCGCAGGCCAAGCTGACGCAGATCGGGCGCCTCGAGCAGGAGCGCTCGGCGGCCCGCTCGGAGGTCGAGTCGCTGACCAGACGCCGGCGCACGCTCGGCTTCGACTTCCTGAAGCCGCCGCGCTCCGGGCGCCTCGTCGCCGAGGTTCAGGGGGTCACGCTGTGGGCCGGCGACAAGCTCCTGCTCGAGGACGCGACCCTCGTCGTCGAGCGCGGCGAGAAGGTCGGCCTCGTCGGACCGAACGGAAGCGGCAAGACGACGCTGCTCGAGGCGCTCCTCGGCGGCCACCCGCTCGCGGCCGGCACCGTCCGCCTCGGCCACGGCGTGATCCCCGCGTACTTCTCCCAGCACACGCAGGAGCTGCCGGGCCGCGGCTCCGTGCTCGACGTGACCGCCGCCGGGACGGGGCTCCCACGGCCGCAGGCACAGATGCTCCTCGGCCGTTTCCTCTTCTCCGGCTGGGAGATGCACGAGCGGCCGGTGAGCGCCCTCTCGGGCGGGGAGCGACGCCGGCTGTCGCTCGCCCTGCTCGTCGCGTCGGGGGCGAACTTGCTCGTGCTCGACGAGCCGACGAACCACCTCGACCTGGAGAGCCGAGAGGCGCTCGAGGCCGCGCTCGAGGCGTTTCCCGGGACGGTCCTCCTCGTCTCCCACGACCGTGCGCTGCTCGACGCGGTGCCGGATCGGCTGGTGGCGATCGAGGAGCGCGGGCTGCGGTCGTACGCGGGCGGCTGGGCCGACCTCGAGCGCGAGCGTGCGGCCCGGGTACCGACTGCGGAGCCCGCGCCGGAGAGACCGGAGCGGAAGCCGAAGCCGCGCACTCCCCGCCCGGAGCGGCGGCAGCCGACCGAGCTCGAGCTCGTCGAGGCGCGGATCGCCGACGTCGAGGCGCGGATCGCGACGCTCGAGGGGCGTCTCGCCGACGACTGGACGAACATGGACGTCCTCGCCGCCCACCGCACCGCTCGCGACGAGCTGTCCGAGCTCCTGGCGCGCTGGGAGGCGCTGTTCGACGCCGCGCGGCCGTCGCCGTCCTGACCGGCCGTACCCCGGCCCACACTGTCGCTGTGACGCGACCGACCGGTGGCGGCGTATGAAGAGCGTGCACTCGTTGACCGTCGACGCGCCGCGCTCCCTCAGCGCCTCGGCCCCCTCGTTCGCACAGGTCGCGGAAGAGCTCCTCGACGACGTGTACGGGTACCTCCTGTACCTGACGAGGGACTGGGCGACCGCCGAGGACCTCACGGGAGAGACGTTCGAGGCCGCGCTCCGCAAGTGGCGGCGCTACGACCCGCGACGGGGAACGCCCCGATCGTGGATCCTGGCGATCGCCCGCTCGACCGCGCTCGACTGGTTCCGCGCAGACTCGCGCCGACGCGGCCGTGAGGAGCGAGCCGAGGCCGCCGAGCCCCGGCGCGCGCCGGACGCCGAGCTCGGCCTGGGCTTCTCGCCGGAGCTCGAAGAGGGGCTGCGGGCGCTCACGGCCGGCGAGCGCGAGGTCGTCGCGCTGCGCATCGTGCTCGACCTGGACGGCGAGGAGACCGCTCGGCTCCTCGGCATCACGACCACCGCCGTGTCGACCAGGCTCAGCCGGGCGCTCGGAAAGCTCGAAGAGAGGATGAGAGACCATGACGTCGTCGCCTGACCTGATTCGCGAGCTCCGGGCCTCCCGCCCGACGGCGCCCACCGCGTTGCGGGCGCGGGTGCGCGAGCTCGCCGCCGCCGAGCCGGTACGGGCCGCTTCCTGGAGGAGCCGGCGCTTCCCCGTCCGTCGGGGAGCGCTCGTGGCCATCCCCGCGGCCGCCGCCCTCGCGCTCGCGAGCGCCGGCGTCGTCGGCCTCGTGCGCTCCGACGCCCCGAGGACGGAGTCGCTCGCCGGACGCGCCGTCGAGAAGGGACTCACGGAGCAGTCGGCGCCACCGACCGCCGAAGCGGCGCCGGCACCCGATCTCGCGCAACCCCAGGCCGGGGTGCAGGGCTCGGCCACCGTGCCGGCACCGAGCACCACGCGTACCCAGCGAGTGAGCGCCACGATGACCGTCGAGGTGCGCGACTCGGACGCCGTCTCGCGCGCCGCGCAGGACGCCCTCGACCTCACGCGCTCGCTCGGGGGCTACGTCGTGAGCTCGTCGGTCGCGACCGGCGAGCAGGGGTACGCGTCGCTCACCGTGCGCGTCCCGGTCACGCGCGTCCAGGACGCGATCGCCCGGCTGTCGGAGCTCGGCAACATCGTCTCGCAGCAGGTGACGATCGACGACCTGCAGGCGAGTCTCGACGAGCTGGAGAAGCGCGAGGCGAGCGTTCGCGGCCAGATCGCCCGGATCCGGGCGCGCCTCGAGTCCGAGACGCTCGACCCGCCGACCGAGGCGGTGCTGAGGGCACGGCTCCAGACGCTCCGCGCCGAGCTTCGCGAGCTCCGCACAGGGATCGCCGCGACGAACGCGGAGGCGCGCATGTCGACGATCCAGCTCAGCGTCGTGACGCCCGGCGCGTCCGGCGCGGCCGTTCCCACGTCCCGCTTCGACCGAGTGCTCGACGAGGCACTGAACGTCCTCGCCTGGGAGGCCGTGATCGCGCTCGGGATCCTCGTCGTCGTCGCCCCGTTCGCGATCCTGGCCTCGGCGATCTGGCTCAGCCGGCGTGTCTACCGCCGCCGCGAGGAGGACCGGCTGCTCGCCGCGTAGCCACGGAGTAGACACCGTGTCTAGTCGCCCAGCGTCGCGACGAGTGCCTCCGCAACGACCTTGAGCGGTCGCCCGGAGATCTGGCTCGCCTTGCGCAGCCGCGAGAACGCCTCCTGCTCGGAAAGCCCCTCGCGCTCCATGAGGATCCCCTTCGCGCGCTCGATCGCCTTGCGCGCGGCGAGGGCCTCCGCCAGCGAGTCGGCCTCATCACGGAGCGCCCGCAGCTCCTCGTGCCGTGCGGACGCCGTCTCGATCGCGGGCAGGAGGTCGCTCTCGCGGAACGGCTTCACGAGGTAGCCGAAGACACCGGCCTCGACTGCACGCGACACGAGCTCCTGCTCCCCGTACGCCGTCACCATGACGATCGGGATCGGCCGCTCGTCGAGGATCCTCCGCGCCGCCTCGATCCCGTCGAGCCGCGGCATCTTCACGTCGAGGAGCGCGACGTCCGGCTGCGTCTCCCGCGCGAGCGCGACGGCCTCCTCGCCGTCGCGCGCCTCTGCGCAGACCTCGTGGCCGGCGGCCTCGAGCAAGCCCTTGAGGTCGAGCCGGATCAGCGTCTCGTCCTCGGCGACCAGCACGCGCACCTTCGGCACCTAGACGAGAGGCTCCGTGGCACGGGGCGCCGCCGCGAACAGCTCCCACTCGTCCGGAATGCCCTTCAACGCGTGCTGGCCACGCGACTGGAAAGCGAGCCCGGAACCCGCCACGAGATCCTTGACGGTCGACGACACGAGCACCTCGTTGGGACGGGCGCTCGCCGCGACGCGCGCGCCGATGTTCACCGCGATCCCTCGAACGCTCGCTCCGTCCAGCTCGACCTCGCCCGTATGCACGCCGGCACGCACCGTGATTCCGAGCGGCTCGAGCGCCTCGCCGATCGCGAGCGCGCAGCGAACTGCACGCGCGGGACCGTCGAAGACCGCGAAGAAGCCGTCACCCGCACGGTCGACCTCGCGTCCCCGGAACCGGCCGAGCGGCGTTCGCACGCGCTGGTCGTGGGTGGCGACGAGCTCCCGCCACGCGCGGTCGCCAATCGTCGTAGCCGTGTCCGTCGAGCCGACGATGTCGGTGAAGAGGACGGTTGCCAGCACCCGGTCGAAGTCCTGCTCCTCACCACGAACCGACTCGAGAAAGCGCTCGACGGAATCGAGCAGCGCGTCGGTGTCCGACGCGAACATGAGGAAGTGGGCCGCCCCAGGAAGCTCGAGCAGCCGTGCGCCGGGGATGTGCGCAGCGAGGTGGCGCGCACACTCGATCGGCTCCACCACGTCGTCCACGCGGTGGGTCACGAGCACCGGCACCTGAATCGTCCCGAGGACGTCACGGATGTCGTGGTCGCGATCGAGCCGCTCGATGGCGAGCGCGGCGCCCGGGCTGGCCGACACACGGAGGTACGACGCGAACTCGCGCAGGAATGCCGCGTCGTATCTGTGGTCCGGCCAGTTCCACTCGAGATACCAGTCGGCCAACGACTGGCTCCCCCACTGGGTCTCCACGCGCTCGAGGTACTCGTCCCACCGCTCGGGTCGCCACCCCCACGGATAGTCACGCGCCCACAGCCCACGTGCGACGCTCCCGTGAAGAACAGCCGCGAGTACGCGAGACGGATATGTCGCCGCGAACACAGCACAGAGTGTCGCGCCATCGGTGTCGCCGACAAGCGCGGCCCGCTCGACGCCCGCCGCGTCCATGACAGCCCGGATGTCGTCCATACGAGCCTCGAGCGTCGGTGGATTCGACAGGTCCATGCGATCCGAGAGCCCGGTGCCGCGCCGGTCGAACTGGATGACACGCGCAAAGCCACCCAGGCGCTGGAGCGCGCGAGCGATCGGCTCGAGCCGCCACCCGTACTCGATGTTCGATGCGAAGCCGGTCACGAGAACCACGTCGATCGGGCCGGCCCCGAATACCTGGTACGCGATGTGGGCGCCGTCCGGCGTCTTCACGTATCTGACTTCCGGAACAGCCAGGCTGCCGGTCACGCGGGGAACACCACCTCGGCGCGAAGACCACCGGCGCTCTCGAGCACGAGCTCGCCGCGCAGCTCGTCGTGCACGAGCGCCCGGACGATCGAGAGCCCGGTGCCCTCGTCCTCGTCCGTGATCCCAGCTCCGTCGTCGGCAATGGTGAGCACCACCTCGCCATTGTGCTGTGCGAGACCGATCGCGACGTGCTCGCCGCCGTGTTCGAGCGCGTTCTGGAAGAGCTCGGTGAAGACGAGCGCGAGCGCCGTCGCGCGCTGGCCGGCGAGCGAGACCGGCTCGAGCTGGGCCGTGACCTCCTTGCCGGCGACGAGACCCTGCACGAGCATCGCGCGCAGTCGATCGACGAGCTCGCCGAGGTCGACGTCGTCCTCGCGGTGCTCGGTCAGCACCTCGTGCACGGCGGCGATGGCGAGGATCCGGTTGACGGAGTCGTGCAACGCTTTCCGCGGGTCGACGTGCTCGGACCTCGCCTGGAGCCGCAGCAGGGAGGCCACGGCCTGCAGGTTGTTCTTGACCCGGTGGTGGATCTCCTGCGCGAGCACGCCGCGCATCACCGCCCGCCCGTGCTCGAGCGCGACCGCGGCGTGGTGGGCGATCGCCTCGAGCAGCGCCTCGTCGTCGGGCGAGAACGGCGTGTCCCGGTCGCAGACGAGCTCGCCGATCTGCCGCCGCTTCCAGCGCAGCGGCATCCGCGCCGCGTACGCTCCCGCTCGCCCTTCGGGCCAGGCGATGTTTCCGTCCTCGAGCACGAGGGCGGCGCCGGTGGCGTGCAGCGACTCCATCGTCGTCTTCACGATCGCCTCGAGCGACTCCTCCAGGTAGAGCGACTCCGAGACGGCCTCCGAGATTCGCGCGAGCGCCTCGAGCTCCGCGACCCGCCGCTGGGTCCGCTCGTACAGCTTGGCGTGCTCGATCGTCTGCCCGACCTGCGAGGCGATGGCGACGAGCAGCTCGATCTCGTCCTCGGTGAACGCGCGCGGCGCACGCGTCCGGACGTTCAGGGCGCCCTCGAGCGTCGCCCGCGAGAGGATGGGCACCGCCAGGATCGACTCGTACTCGTCCTCGGGGAGGTTGGGGAACTGCTTGAAGCGGGGGTCGAGGTGCGCCTCGGCGGGAATCATGACCGGAACCCGCTCCGCGGCGGCCGCCCCGGTGATGCCCTCGCCGGGCCGCATCCGGGGCGTGCGCGTCAGCTCCTCGACGCGGGTGCCGTGGGTCGCGCGCAGCACGAGCTCGTCCGCGCGCTCGTCGTAGAGGTAGACGAAGCACGCGTCGGTTCCGAGCGCGCCCGCGACCTTGCTCGCGACGAGCTCGAGCACCTCCTGGAGGTCGAGCGAGGAGTTGACGGCCGCGATCGTCTCCGTCAGGAGCCGCAGATGGCGGGCGGTGGCGTCCACGAGCCTCATTGTCGCGGGTTACCGTTCCCGGCGATGAGCACGGAGTGGCTGCTGTTCCTCCATCTGACCGGCGCCTTCCTCTTCGTCGGCGGCGCCGTCGCCGCGGCCGCGCTGCGGCTCGCCGCGATGCGGCGCGACCGCCCGGGCGAGATCGCACTCCTCCTGCGCGCGGTCAGGCCGGTCGTCCCCGTCGTCGGCACCGGTCTCGTCCTCGTCCTCGTCTTCGGCTTCTGGCTCGCGGGCCGGCTCGACTACGACCTCGGCGCGACGTGGCTGAGCTCGACGTTCGCCCTGCTCGCCTGGATCGTCGTCGTGGGCGGCCTCGCCGGACGCCAGGACCGCCACACGCGCGAGCTCGCGGAGAGGCTTGCCGAAGACGGGGATGCTCCGAGCGAGGAGCTCGCGAGGCGTCTTCACGACCGCGTGAACCTCGCGCTGAACGGCTCGCTCCTCGTCGCGACGATCGCGATCGTCGCGCTCATGGTCTGGAGGCCGTAGAGGGATTCGCCCCGGCGGTGGACGTGCTTGGGGCGTCGCTGGCAAAGGAGGCGAGGCCGAGGGCCGCAGGACCGTACTCGAGTACGGACAAGCGCCGAGCACGACGCATCCTGCAGCGAGCGAGGTCGGCACGCCGCGGAGGCCGGCTCCGCCGGCCGGGAGCGGTCTGCGGCCAGGGACGAGAGTCCACAACGACCACGGGCTCCACACCAGGGAGCCCGCGATCGGCCGTCAGATACAGGGCCTCACCGCTCGCCTTGGCGGCGTGCCCTGCAGCCTGCATGATCGACCTTTTCGCCACGGACTGCAAGTCCGTCTCCTCGTTTTCCGAGGGTGGCCCGTCTCGGGCCGACGGCAGGCGGCGAGCCGGCCCGCGACTCGCCGCCGCCGGCAGGGTCACAGCGCCGCCAGATACCGCTCCTTCTCCCACTCGGTGACCTGGACGCGGTACTCGTCCCACTCCCGTCGCTTGAGCTCGACGTAGCGCGGGAAGATGTGCTCCCCCAGCGCCCGGCTCATGAGCTCGGAGCCTGCGAGCTCGTCGATCGCCTCGCCGAGCGACTCGGGGAGCGAGACGATTCCCTGCTGCCGCCGCTCCTCCGCCGTCAGCCGGTAGAGGTTCCGCTCCATCGCGTCCGGCAGCTCGTAGCCCTTCTCGACCCCTTCCAGGCCGGCGTGGAGCAGAGCGGCGAACGCGAGGTACGGGTTGCACGCCGGATCCGGGCAGCGGATCTCCGCGCGCGTCGCCTGCTCCGAGCCCGGCTTGTAGAGCGGGATCCGGATGAGGGCCGAGCGGTTCCGCTGCGACCACGCGACGTACACGGGAGCCTCGTAGCCGGGCACGAGCCGCTTGTACGAGTTGACCCACTGCGCGAGCACCGCGGACATCTCGCGCGCGTGCACGAGCAGTCCGGCGATGAAGCCCTTCGCGGTCTTCGACAGGTGGTACGGGTCACGCCGATCGAAGAACTGGTTGCGTCCGCCCCTGAAGAGGGACATGTGCGTGTGCATGCCCGAGCCGTTCTCGCCGAAGAGCGGCTTCGGCATGAAGGTCGCGTAGTACCCGTGCCAGGCCGCGACCTCCTTGACGATGAGCCGGTAGGTCATGGTGTAGTCGGCCATCGAGAGCGCGTCCGCGTAGCGCATGTCGATCTCGTGCTGCGACGGCCCGACCTCGTGGTGGTGGTACTCGATCGGGATGCCGACCGACTCGAGCGCGCCGATGGTGTCGTTGCGGACCTCGGTCGCCGCGTCCTGCGCGGTCATCGCGAAGTAGCCGCCCTCGTCGATCGTCTCCGTGCCCCTGTCGTCCTCGAAGAGGAAGTACTCGAGCTCGGGGCCGACGTTGAAGGCGTCGAAGCCCAGGCTCTTCATCCGCTCGAGCGCGCGCCGCAGGACGTAGCGCGGGTCGCCCTCGTAGGGCGATCCGTCCGGCGTGACGACGTCGCAGATCATGCGCGCGACGTTCGCGCCGACGGCGTGGCCGTGGTCGTCGACGGGGCGGGGCATGAGTTGGAAGCTCGCCGGGTCCGGGATCGCGACCATGTCCGACTCCTCGATCGCGTTGAACCCGGTGATCGACGAGCCGTCGAAGCCCATCCCGTCGTTGAGCGCCTCCTCCATCTCGGCCGGAGTGATCGCGAAGGACTTGAGGTGACCCTCGAGATCGGTGAACCAGAAGAGGACGTGCTCGACGCCCTCGTCCCTGATCCGCTTCAGCACCGCGCGCCGCGCGGCCACGCTCGACGTCGCGCGATCGCGGCTCTTGACCATCGAGCCCCGCGCCTGCGTCCTCGGTCGTGCCATGTGTCTCCTTTCCAGAACGAAAAAAGCCCCGGACGGCCGAGCCGTCCGAGGCCACGTCGCCTCACAGACCGCGGCACTCTAGCACGAGCCGCCGGCCCTCTCGGGTCAGGCGGACGCGCCGGTATAGCTGCGAAGGCCGTAGCGCCAGAAGCGGCGTGAGACGACGAAAGCCGCGACCGTGAAGAGCGCGGCAAAGGTCAGCGTCTGCCAGTCGAGCCGCGAGGTCACCACCTCGGCCGGCACCGTGACGGCAAAGGCAATCGGGACGAGGAAGGTGATCCCGAAGCGCAGCCAGTCCGGATAGATGCCGACCGGCCAGCGCCCCGTCTGGAAGATGCCCTCGAAGAGCTCCGGCAGAAACCACATCTGGATCACCCAGAACGAGCCCGTCGCGAGGACGAGCCAGAAGCAGTAGAGGAGCACGGCGCCAAGCGCGAGCGCAGCGCCGAATGCGACGGCGTCGACGAGCCCGACGTCGCCTCCCAGCTGCACGAGCGCGATCCCGATGAGCACTCCGCCCGTGACGATGTCGACCGCCTGCCAGAGTTGCACCTCCCGCACGCTCACGAGCATCTGCGCGTCCACGGGCTTCGTCAGCGCGTAGTCGAGTTTCCCCTCGCGCACGTCCTCGGTCAGCCGCATCATGTTCGGCTGGATCACGGAGTGGATCACGCCGGCCATCACGGCCTGCACGCCGAGGAGCGCTATCAGCTCGGAGTGCGTCCACCCGTTCAGCTCCGCCGTGTACGAGAACACGAGCTGGAACACGATCAGCCCGACGGCGATCGTGAGCAACGACTGCAGGATCTGGAGCGCGAAGTTGACCCGGTACTGGAGGTCCTTCATGGCGCCGACGCGGAGATGGAGCAGGGCAACTCGCAGCGTGGTCATGCGGGCTTTAGTTCCCCACCGCCGTGTAGCGGCGTATGGCGTGGCGCCAGACGAGCGAGAAGACGCCGATCCCGATCAGCATCCACAGAACCTGCATCCCGAGACCGGCGAGTAGCTGTGCGTCCGAGAGGTTCCCGACGAGCGCCTCGATGGGGAAGTAGAACGTCCACCGGAACGGCAGCACCCAGGCGATCGACTGGACCCAGCCCGGCATGAGGCTGAGCGGCACGAGCCGCCCTGAGAGCAGAAGCTCGAGGACGCTGTAGAGGGAGAAGAGCGCTCCGACGCGCGTCGTCCAGAAGGTGACGAGCCCGACGGCGGTCTGGTTGAACGTCCGGATGAGGTAGGCGCCCCAGATCGCGACCGCGAACACGGCGAGCTCGGCCGGGCGCACATCGAAGGTCGGATCGAAGATGATCGCCAGGACGCCCGCGATCGGGAGGTAGTAGAGGAGCCACGGGATCTTCCCGCCCGCGAAGAAGGCGATGTCGTAGTGGATAGGGTGCAGAGGGCGGAGCAGCTGGCCGGAGAGCTGGCCCTCCCGGATCCGCCACTCCCAGCCATACGGAGTGAAGACGATGTTCATCGTCCGCACGAGCGTCCAGACGATGTAGTACGCGGCGAACTGGCCCGCTGTCAGGCCGTTCACGCTTCCGCCGCTCTGGTCGGCGATCGTCGACCAGACCACGAGGTAGATCACCGGCTCGGCGACCATCCCGAGGATGTACATGTAGGTCGCCGCCCGGTACTGGAACTGCTCGACGACCGCGAGCCGGATCGTCGTCCAGTAGAAGTCGGCGAGCGACCGCAGGCGGCTCTCCTGCCGGAGCGGCGCGACCGCCGAGACGGAGCTCACGACGGCTCCCCCGCGAACACGAGCTCGATGACGTCCTCGATGGGCGGGTCCTCGACGTTGAGGTCGAGCACGTCCTGCTCGGCGAGAATCCGGGCCGTGACCCGTGCCGTCTCCGACTTTGCGACCCGCAGCGTCACGACGTCGCCGTCGCTGTGGATCACCTCGCCGTACCCGGAGAGGTCGCCGGCGCCGTTCTCGAGCACGACGGCGATGGTCTTCCAGGCGGCCACGGTGTCCGCCAGCCCTGAGAGGACGCCGTCGAAGAGGATGTGCCCGTGGTGGATGACGATGACACGCTCGCAGAGCGCCTCGACATCCGCCATGTAGTGGCTCGTCAGCATGACCGTCGCGGCGTGCCGCCTGCGGTACTCGGCGACGAACTCGCGGATGCGCTTCTGCATCGTCACGTCGAGACCGATCGTCGGCTCGTCGAGGAAGAGCACCTGCGGCCGATGGAGGAGCGAGCCGACGATCTCGACCTTCATGCGCTCTCCCAGTGACAGCTGGCGAACGGGCTTGCGGACGAGGTCGCCGACCTCGAGGAGCTCGACGAGCTCGTCGCGGGTCTCGAGAAACGGGTCGCGAGGAATCCGGTAGATGGAGCGGTTGAGCTCGAACGAGTCGAGCGCCGGCAGATCCCACTGCAGCTGGTTGCGGTTTCCCATGACGAGCGAGATCCGGCTCAGGAACTCGCGCTCGCGCTTCGAAGGCACGTGGCCCAGCACGCGCGCGTCCCCGTCCGAGACGTGGAGGAGCCCGGAGAGCATCTTCAGCGTGGTCGTCTTGCCGGCCCCGTTCGGCCCGAGGAAGCCGACAATCTCCCCGGGCGCGATCTCGAACGAGATGCCGTCGACGGCGCGCACCTCGCGCGTCCTCCGGCGGACGAGGCTCCTCGCCGCGGCACGCAGACCCTCGTCTCGCTCGGGAACCTCGAAGACCTTGACGAGCCGGTCGACGCGGACCGCTGCATCGGACATCAGTGCTGCTCCCAGACCGACACGAGCTCCGTGCTCTCGGCGGTGAACGGCTCGCGACTCCATCCGCCCCATCGCTCACGCAGCGACATCCCGGCGATCCGCGCCATGAGGTCGAGCTCGGCCGGCCACACGTACCGAAACGGCGGCGAGAAGATCTCCACTCTGCCGTCCTCGATCCGGTACTGATGCGAGACCGAAGCCTGTGTGACGACGTCGATCTCGTCGAAGCCCACGTGGTTCGGGCTCACGTCGAAGGCCTGGAAACGCTCGCCGGGAGGGAGTCGTTGCCAGCCCGGCAGGATCACCTCGATAAGGAACCGGCCGCCTGGTTGGAGATGCGCCGAGGCGTTCTCGAAGCACGTCACCTGCTCGGCCTGCGTTGTCAGGTTCATGATCGTGTTGGCCAACAGGTAGACGAGCGAATGTGCGCCTTCCACCTTCGCCGTTGCGAGGTCTCCGATCGTCACGCCGATCGAGTCGCCGCCCGGCTTCGCACGCAGCCTCGCAACCATCGCCTCGGAGAGATCGATGCCGCGCAGCAAGACGCCACGCGCGGCCAGCGGCAGGGCGATCCGTCCTGTACCGATCTCGAACTCGAGCGCCGGACCGCCGCGGGCCTCTCCGCCGAGGAGTCGACGATCGGGCCGCCGTCCTCCGCGCTCGCACGGCGAGCGCGCTCGTCGTACGGCGCGGCGACCTCTTCGTCGAAATGGTTCTCCATCAGCCGCTCCGCTTCAGCTTCCCGTGCTTCTTGGCGTAGTGCTCACCCCGGGAGAAGACCCAGAGGCCGAGCGGGATGGACACCGCGCCGATGACGAGCAGCGGCCAGATGTCGCTCCAGAGCTCGGACATCGAGGCGCCACCCTGGATGGCTCGGCGAGCGCCCTCGAGCGCGTAGGTCGCGGGCGAGAACTTCGCGAGCACCTGCATCCACCCGGGAAGGACGTCGACCGGGTAGTAGACGCCCGACACGACGAGCAACGTGCCCTGCGCGACGAACCCCAGCTGCGTTCCCTTCTCCGGCGAGATGAGCGGCAGGACCGAGGTCATGACGCCGATCCCGATGAACGAGATCGAGGCGATCGCGATCACCACGAACGCGCCGAAGAAGTTCGCGTCGGGCATCGAGAGGTCGAAGAACAGGGCACAGACGACGAACAGGAACACGGCCCGCAGGAGCCCGTACGAGATGGCGAACAGGCCCTGCCCCGCGAGGTGCATCGCCCGCGAGAGCGGGGCCATGAACGTGTACTCGATCGTCCCCTCCCAGCGCTCCCAGGCGACCGTCTCCATGAGGAACTCGAAGAGCACGCCGAGATACGCCCAGACGACGGCGCCGATGAGCAGGCTCGTGGCGACCTCGTTGACGTCGATCTGGCCCCCGGTCGACTCGATGCCCTGCGCGATGAACACGATCGTGAGCGTGTTCGCGACGGTCCAGAAGAACCAGGCGAGGTCCCACCAGATGTAGCGCTTGGTGAGGTAGAAGTTCCGCTCGACGACGCCGCCGGCCCCGACGAGCTCGGCGCGCAGGGTTGCGCCTACGGCCTTCATGCGAACACCTCCCGGTCGTCGTCGTCCTCTTCCTCGGCCTCGAACGCGCGGCCCGTCGCCGCGAAGAACGCCTCCTCGAGCGTCTCCGCCTCGTAGCGGCGCCTGAGGTCGTCCGCGGGCTCGAGCGCGAGCAGCCGCCCCCGGTCGAGGATGCCGACACGGCTCGCGAGGGCCTCCGCCTCGTCGAGGTCGTGCGTGCAGAGCAGGATCGTCGAGTCGTGCGTCTCCTGGATCTCCCGGATGAACTCCTGCACCTCCCGCTTGGAGCGGGGATCGAGGCCGGTCGTCGGCTCGTCGAGCAGGAGCACGACGGGAGAGGTGAGGAGCGCGCGAGCGAGCGCCACTTTCTGCTGCATGCCGCGCGAGAGCGCCTCCATCGGCTCGTCCCTCCGCTCGGCCGGGAAGCCGACGCGCTCGAGGATCACGGGAATCAGGTCGCGGGTCTCTCCCGAGGTCATCCCGTAGTAGCGGGCCGCGTACCCGAGGTTCTCCGCCGCCGACATCTTCTTGAAGAAGGAGGCTTCGACCGAGACGCGGTTCACGAGCCGGCGCACCGCGCGCGGCTCCGCGACCACGTCGTGGCCGAGGATGCGCGCCTCTCCGCCGTCGGGCAGGAGGAGCGTCGAGAGCACGCGGACGAGCGTCGACTTCCCCGAGCCGTTCTGCCCGAGGATGGCGACGGTCTCCCCCCGCTCCATGGCGAACGACACGCCGTCGAGGGCGATCCGCGTGCGGCGCTCGCCGCGCTTGCGCCCGCGACGGCGGAACTCCTTGCGGAGATCGCGCACCTCGACGGCCGCGTCCGGTCGGCGGGGCACGGCCTCCAGAAGTGCTGCCTCGTGTGTCTGAACCATCTGAAGCTCCTTCGACGAACTGCGTAGCGAGAAACGTGCAAGCCAGTGCGCGGCCCTGACTCCTTTGAGACCCCCAAAGGAGTCACCGGTGGGCCCCGGCAACGGGTGTCTCAGATACGCGCGAAGAGCTTCATCAGCCCGGCCACCTTAGCGGCCGGGACGGACTCGGTCAAACGAGGGCGCCGCCGTCTGGACGGCGGCGCCCCGTGCCACCGGCTCAGCGGAGGGAGAAGGTGACGCTGACGGTCGCGGTGATCTCCTGCTGGCCCGGCTCGATCGGCGTGGGCGCGGAGGCGGCCTCTGCCGCGGCGCGGTAGACCGGTACCGGCTGTGCTCCGCCCTCGACGATCGACGTGATCGGGCCGAGCGCGCGGCCTGCGGCCCTCGCGAGCACCTCGGCGCGCGCGCGGGCCTGGTCGACGGACCTCGCGAGCGCCTGTCGGTAGAGCGCCTCGGCGTTGCTCGCGCTCAGGCCCGGCCCCGAGACCTGGTTCGCGCCGGCCGCTGCCGCCGCGTCGATGAGGGCGGCGGCGTCCTCGACGTCGCCGACCGCCGAGACGCTGTTCGACGCGACGTAGCCCTGCGTCGTGCCGTCCTGGCTCGTGTAGGGGTAGACGCTGACCCACTGCGTCGTGATCTCGCGTGCGCCCGCTTGGCGGAGCGCGGCGATCACCTTGCGCATCGCCTCCGCGTTCGCTGCGACCGCAGCCTGGGCAGTCGGGCGGCGCGTCTCGACGCCGAACGACATCTGTGCCTCGTCGGGGACGACGGTGACTGTGCCGACCCCGCTCACCGTGAGCGAGTCGTCGGCGGACGAGTCCTCGGCACCGGCGAGCTCGGGCAGGCCGACGGCGCCCGCGAGGGCGACGGCCGCGAGCCCGGCGGCAGCGAGGACGAGCATGCGCTTCATGGCGAACCTCCGCGAGTGGCTGACACCCGGAGTACGTCGCGGCCGTGCGGCCACGTCACACGGAACGCGCTACTGCCAGCCGAGGTACGGCGCCGCGCCGCGCGTGAAGACGCCGCGCGAGAGGATCGAGCGCTGGATCTCGCTCGTTCCCTCCCAGATCCGGTCGACGCGGAGCTCGCGGAAGAAGCGCGCGGCCGGGTTCTCGACCATGTACCCGCGACCGCCGAAGGCCTGCACCGCGCGGTCGGCCACGCGGCCGGCCATCTCCGAGGCGAAGAGCTTCGCCATCGAGACCTTGCCGTGCACCACCTTCCGGTCGGCGAGGACGTCGAACGCGTGGGCGGCGTGGTACGTGAGCAGCCGCGCCGCGTGCAGCTCCGTCAGCGAGTCCGCGAGCGGGAACGCGACGCCCTGGTACTCGGCGATCGGCGACCCGAACGCCTCGCGCTCCTGCGCCCACTCCGCGGTGAGGTCGACGAGCCTGAGCGCCGCGCCGCAGCAGCGCGCGGCGATGAAGAGACGCTCGACGAGGATCCACTCCTTCGCGCCCGCATCGCCGCTCGCGGGGACGCGGTTCGTCTCGGGCACGGGGGTCTCGCGGAACACGATCTCGGGGTGGTGGTCGAGGTAGGGATCGTGCAGGAACCTCGGCGTGCGCACGATCTCGAGGCCGGGTGCGTCGGGATCGACGAGGAAGAGGGTCTGCTCTCCCTCGGCCACGGCCAGCACGATGTACACGCCCGGGTCGCCCTCGCTCGTGACGAACCACTTCTCCCCGTTCAGGAGCCAGCCGTCCCCGTCCCTCGTCGCCGTCGCCTGGATGCCCGCGAGGTCGGACCCGGCGCCCGGCTCGGTCAGCGCCCACGCCTCCCGGTACTCGCCCAGCACGATCGGCAGGACGAAGCGCTCGATCTGCTCCGGCGCCGCGATCTCGTACAGCTCGCGGGGGCCCCGGTCCACGACCGCGAAGCCGAGCCCGTTCGTCGCCTTTCCCGCCTCCTCCTCGAGCGCGACCTGACCGAGCATGGAGAGGTCGCGGCCGCCGAGCTCGGCCGGCATGTTCAGCATCGAGAACCCGGCCGCCCGCGCCTTGCGGCGCAGCTCGTCCACCTCCTCGGGGTCGATCGAGCCCCGCGCGGCGATGGCCGCCTCGAGCGGGTACACCTCCTCCTCGACGAAGCGCCCGACCGCGCCCTTCAGCTCCTGGATGTCGCTCGGCAGCTCCGGGACGACCATCGGGCGAGAGCGTACGTCAGTCCTCGAGCGCCCGTTCGAGCGCGGTGCGCTCGGCGTCCGTGAGCGGGCGCGAGCGGCCGCTCTCGCGATCGCGGGCGACGAGGACGGCCTCGGCCTCCGCGGCGAGCTCCCCCTCCCGGGTGCGGATCTCCTCGCGGAGCGTGACGCTGGCCGTGCCGATCTCCGCGAGAGCGCACGAGACCTCGACCTCCTCGTTCTCGAGGCGGAGCTCCCGCCGGAAGTCGATCGCGACCCGGGCGAGGACGAAGTCCCATGCGTCACCGGTGCCGTCGAGGACGCGGTTGATCCACTCGTCGCGGCACTCCTCGAGGTACGTGGCGTAGACGGCGTTGTTCACGTGCAGGTACGCGTCCACGTCGCGCCACCGGATCTCGACCCGCTTTCGATGCACCATCGGCCGGCGATCCTAGTCGCCAGAATGCACGGATGAGCGGCATCCGCTCCCTCGTCTTTCCCCGCTCGCTCGCGATCGTGGGCGCCTCACCCCGGAATGCCGCAGCGGTCGAGACGGCAGCCGCGAGCAGCGTGCGCGCGTGGGGCGTCAATCCCAACCACGCAGAGGTCGCCGGGCTTCCGTGCTTCCCGAGCATCGCCGACCTGCCCGAGGTGCCCGAGGCCGCGCTGCTCATGGTCAACCACGAGCGCGTCGAGCGCGCGTTCGAGGAGAGCGCCGCCGCGGGCGTTCGCGCGTTCGTCGTCCCCGGCGTCGGCGCCGAGGCGGGGGCGGCGGCGAGGCCGACGACGGAGCGGCTCGCCGCCCGCGCACGCGATCTGGGGGCGACGCTGCTCGGGCCCAACTGCATGGGCGTCTACGTCCCCGGAGGCCCGGCCGCCTGGAACGGGCGCCCGCAGGACGCGAGCGCCCCAGGGCACGTCGCGGTCCTCTGCCAGTCGGGCTCGCTCGCCGACGCCTTCCTCTCGCTCGGCGGGAGGATCGGCCTGCGCTGCGTCGTCTCGTCCGGTGCGGAGGCGGTCACCGATGCCGCGGACTTCCTCGCCTTCTTCGCCGAGGACGAGGGCACCCGCGCCGTGGGTCTCTTCCTCGAGACCGTGCGGCGCCCCGACGCCTTCGTCGAGGCGCTGGCGCTCTGCGCGACGGTGGGGAAGCCGGTCGCCTGCCTCAAGGTCGGTCGCTCCGAGGCGGCCGCGCGGGCGGCGCTGTCGCACACCGGCGCCCTGGTCGGCTCGGGCCAAGCGTTCTCGGCCGTCCTCCGCCGGTACGGCGCAGTCGAGGTCGAGGACTTCCACGAGCTCGTCGAGACGCTGGAGATCCTGGGCCGGAGGCGCATGCCGGTCGGCCCGCGGATCGGGGCGGTCTCGGAGTCGGGCGGCGAGTGCGCCCTGCTCGCCGATCGAGCCGAGGCCGCAGGCATCCCCTTCCGGCCTCTCCCGGAGGAGCTCGCGGGCGAGCTGCGCGATGCGTTCCCCAACTTCCTCGCTCCCGGCAATCCGCTCGACGCGTGGGGGATCGCGGACGAGGTGGAGGTGTACCCGGGCTCGCTCGAGCTCATGGCACGCTCCGGCGCGTTCGACATCCTGCTCGCGCAGGCCGACCTCTCGCAGTTCCGCGACACGACCTACGACGAGTGGTGCGAGCTGACGCTCCGGGCGCTCGCACGCCTCGCGGCCGAGCACGAGGGCCTGTTCTGCGCGATGACGACCGTCCACGCCGCCGATCCGCCGCCGCACTTCCAGGAGCTCGCGCGCGAGCTCGACGTCGCTCTCCTCCGCGGCCCCCGTGACACGATGGTCGCGCTCGCCCGCATCGCCGGGCGGGCGCCGTTCACGCGGCCCGTGCGAGCGGGCGCCGTCCCCGACCTGAGCGGGCTCCTCCTGGGCCGGGGCGCGCTGCCCGAGCACGAGTCGTCGCTCGTGCTCGAGCGGCTCGGCATTCCCTTCGCCGCCCGTCGCCGTGCAGCCACGGACGCGGAAGCAGCGGCCGCGGCAGTCGAGCTGGGCTTCCCGGTGGTCGTGAAGCTCGACGGGCAGGCGCACAAGAGCCGGGCCGGCGGAGTCGTGCTCGGGGTGAGCTCGGGCGAGGAGGCCGCGCAGGCCGCGCACCGGCTCGACGGCCCCGTGCTGGTCGCGCGCCAGGTGGAGCCGGGAGTGGAGGTTCTCTGCGGCATGACCCGCGATCCGGACTTCGGGCCGATCCTCGCGGTCGGCCCGGGAGGAACCGCCGTCGAGGAGCTCGACCGCCTGCAGGTGTCCGCTGCCCCGCTCGACGTCGAGAGCGCCCGCGCGCTCGCCCGAGCCGCCGACGCGCCCGATCCGCACGGCGTCGTCGCGCAGACCCTCGTCGCGCTCTCCGACCTCGCGGTCGCCCATCCGCAGATCGTCTCCGTGGAAGTGAATCCGCTGGTCGTCGGGCCGTCGGAGACCGTCGCCGTCGATGCCCTCGTCGTCGTGGCCGACTGAGGCCGAGTCCGACGGCGGCCTACCGGCTCGGGCGGCTCGGAACCGTCAGAGGTTGTCGACGAAGCGGTGGCGTGCCTCGTCGAGCGCCGCGCGGATGCCTCCGGGGCCGGGGGCGGGCCGTGGCGCGCTCGCTCCCGGCGCCTCGAACGTGCCCTCGCGAACGCTCTGGGCCACCTGCGCGTGCGCGTCGCGGAACGGAACGCCGGAGCGGACGAGGTCCTCGGCGGCGTCGGTCGCGAGGAGCAGCGGATCGGCCGCCGCCGCCGCGAGCCGGTCGCGGTCGACGTCGAGCCCGCTCACGAGCACGGTCAGCGCCTCGAGCGCGAGGCGCACGTCGCGACGCGTCGCGAAGACGGGCGCCTTGTCCTCCTGCAGGTCGCGGTCGTACGCGAGAGGTAGCCCCTTGACCGCAGCGAGAAGCCCCGTGAGTCGCCCGATCTGCGTGCCCGCCTTCCCGCGCGCGAGCTCCGCGACGTCCGGGTTCAGCTTCTGCGGCATCATCGACGAGCCGGTCGCGGCCGTCTCGGGGAGCCGGACGAAGCCGAACTCGCTCGTCGCCCAGAGGACGATCTCCTCGCCGATCCGCGAGAGGTGCGTGAAGAGGACGGCCGCGGCGTAGAGGTAGTCGAGCGCGAAGTCGCGATCCGCCACCGCGTCGATCGAGTTCCGCATCTGCCTGGGCGGCGGCGGCAGCTGGAGCGTCGAGCCGGCGACCGCGCCGGCCCCGAGCGGGCTCTCCGCAGCGGCCTCGGCAGCGGCGGCGAACCGCGTCCGGTCGCGGTCGAGCATCTCCACCCACGCGAGCAGGTGATGGCCGAGCGTGACCGGCTGGGCGCGCTGCAGGTGCGTGTAGGCGGGCATGACCGTCTCCGCCTCGGACTCGGCGAAGGAGAGGCAGACGAGCGCAAGCGCGTCGATCGCCTCGCGCGCCTCCGCACACGCGTCGAGCACGTACATGCGGAACGCGGCGGCGACCTGGTCGTTTCGCGAGCGGCCCGCATGGATCTTGCGACCGACGTCGCCGAGCAGCCGCTCGATGGCCGAGTGCACGTCCTCGTCGGTCTCCAGGTACGCCTCGGGATCCTGCGCGATCTCCGCGAGACGGGCCTCGACCTCGTCGAGCTCCGCGGCCGTGAGCAACCCCGCCTCCGCCAGGCGCTTCGCGTGCTCGGCGGTCGCCTCGCAGTCGTAGGGCAGGAGCTCGGCGTCCTCGACGCGGAGGAACCGCCACACATCCGGGTCGAGTGCGCGCTCGACTCTGCCGGCCCACGTCGTCATGCCGGAGGATTATGCCCGTGTTCGAGCGCGAATCCTCGCGGCGTGCAGCTCGGTCTCGAGCGACGAGATGGTGATGAAGCCCTCGGAGGCCTCGTGCGGGAAGGTCTCCCCCGCGCCGTAGGAGGCGAGCTCCGCGGCGTAGATCATGTGCGGCGAGCGGCGACCGGTGACGACCGCGGCATTGGGGCGCAGCTCGATCCGGACGTCACCCGTGACCAGCTCCTGCGTCGACGCGACGAACGCGTCGATGGCCTCGCGTGCCGGGCTGAACCAGCGCCCCTCGTAGACGATCTCCGTCCAGCGCTGCTCGAGCGGCCGCTTGAGCCGCGCCTCGTCCTTCGTGAGGACGACGTCCTCCAGCGCCGAGTGGGCGGTGATCAGCAGCATCGCCCCCGGCGCCTCGTACACCTCCCGGCTCTTGATGCCGACGGCGCGGTTCTCGATCATGTCGATGCGCCCGATCCCGTACGCTCCGGCGAGGTGGTTGGCGCGCGTGATGAGCTCGGCGAGCGGGAGCTCCTCGCCGTCGAGGGCGACAGGAAGTCCCTGCTCGAACCCGACGACCACCTCGATCGGAGGCGGTGCGTCGCCCGGATCGCGCGTGAGCGCGTACGGCTCCTCCGGGGGCGCGTTCCAGGGATCCTCGAGGACGCCGGCCTCGATCGCGCGCCCGAAGAGGTTCTCGTCGATCGAGTACGGCGACGACGCCGTCTGCACGACCGGGATCCCCTTCGCCAGGGCGTACGCGATCTCCTCGTCGCGCGTCCACACGCGGTCGCGGAGCGGGGCGACGACCGTGACGCCGGGGTAGTGCGCCTTGAACGCGAGCTCGAACCGGAGCTGGTCGTTTCCCTTTCCGGTGCAGCCGTGGACGGCGGCCTCGGCATCGAGCTCGAGCGCGATCTCCGCGACGGCCTGGGCGATCACCGGCCGCGAGAGCGCGGACACGAGCGGGTACTTCCCCTCGTAGAGCGCGTTCGTGACGATCGCTCGAGCGCACTGCTCCTCGGCGAAGACGTCCTTGCGATCGACGACGAGCACGTCGTCGGCTCCCGCCGCCTCGGCCCGCACGACCGACTGCTCGAGGTCGAACTCCTGGCCGACGTCGACCAGCACGGCGACGACCTCGTCGAAGCCGTACCAGTCCTCCTTGAGCCAGGCGAGGATGCAGCTCGTATCGAGCCCGCCGGAGTAGGCGACGACCGCGGTCCTGCTCATGCGGCTCCCTGGAGCAGGAAGCCGGCGAGCTCGTCCTTGAAGGCGCTCGTCGAGACGCTGTCGTGCACCGCGACGAAGATGGTGTTGTCGCCGGCGATGGTTCCCGCGATCGAGGGGTGCGCGGCCTCGTCCATCGCCTGCGCGAGCGCGTTCGCGTAGCCGGGAGGCGTCGTGA
>Ga0233417_10000018_pt1 | contig 45719 bp, 42 predicted proteins | sample Sed_MG_FD_189023 | JGI IMG/M metagenome (GOLD analysis project Ga0233417, IMG submission 189023) | Sediment microbial communities from Lake Towuti, South Sulawesi, Indonesia - Sediment_Towuti_2014_0.5_MG | ecosystem: Environmental > Aquatic > Freshwater > Lake > Sediment | place: Indonesia... | reverse complement strand
TCAGATTGCCCATATACTTGGGAATTTTGGACAATAAAACTTGAGAAAATAAGAATCAGGAATGTAGTAATAGAAATACAAAATTTCGATTGAATGCCTCTCCTTGCATAAGAAGAAGCAGATTTTGGCAAATTAATCACGCTTATTTTAATGCAATTCGATATAATTGCATTCTATTTAATTTTATTGACTGAATATTTCGTTTTTTCAATTCATTTCGACTCTGGTTCTGCTCGACTGACAAGAGTATTGAGGTATGTGTGGTCATAGTAGCGGAATCTAATTTGGTGTATCGGCCTAGAGTTTTGCTTTTTAGGTTATTACCTCGCCCACAAATAGGAAAATTGAGATCTTTAATAATTTTTCAGCCAATTTACCAATAGGCACTTTCACTCGGCTCGGATGTAGAATTCTTTTTTTCAACAGTGAGATATTCTTTGATGCCTTCAAGATTCCTAAATAGACCTTCAGGGGCAAACAATGCTGGAGCTCTGGTGGTTGGTAGATCCACACAACAATCCTCTTCAAATTTTCTTACTTGGTATTCAACAAATTCAATATTATTGTCTTCCAAGAGCTCTCTTGCAAGTCTGGAGTTCTCAGTATCATCAATTAGTAGTACTGGTTTGCGAATAGCCATGTCCTCAATTACCAATAGATATATTTAATCCCAATTTCTTGACGAGCAGCTTGTCCAATAATTCTACGAGAAAATTTTATCTCAGTAAAGAATTTAGAAGATAGATCCGAATTTACAATATTGGCTGCAATTCTAAACCTGAAATTCCCTTTTGAACTAAAGGATGATCAATTGGAGGCAGTCAATGCATGGATAAATAATAGATTTCAGGGCTCAATAATCTATAGTACCGGCACTGGAAAAACTGAAATTGCTTTTGAATGTGCACGGAGATTTGCGGAAATAACATTTTGTAAAGACTCTACACCCCCTGCTAAATCTACAGGATGCAGCAAACCAAATAATAAATTTAGGATTTTGTTTCTCGTACCAAGAATTGTTCTTATTGAGCAAAACGTGAATCGTCTGGTTAGCTACGGCTTACCAAGAGAATCCATTGGAACATTTTTTGGTGAGCATAAGGATATTAGGGAGATTACCATAGGCACTTATCAGAGTATCATAAACCATTTACAACTGCTAAAAGATTCGAATATGTTAATACTTGATGAAATTCATCTTCTAAGTGAGACAGCTAAGGAATTTAGCAAAATATTTGATGTATTAAGAGATGATCCAAGCAAAGCCGTATTAGGACTAACCGCTACCATAAATGAGAATGATCCGAGGTATAATACAATAATCAAAGCTTTGCCACCCATAAAGAAATACATGATAAAAGATGCAGTCATAGATGGGAGACTAGCAAAACCGCAAGTTATCCCTGTCCCGGTAAGTTTTACAGAATCTGAAAAAAAAATTTATTTAGAAACCACCAATAAGATATCATTTCTCTCAAGGAAACTAGGTGAGTATGATCCAAAAAAAATTTCAAATCTATTATTCAAGGGGGGATATAATGCAAGCTTGGCGAAACTGTGGTTTGCTAACGTCAGAAAAAGAAAAGAATTACTCAGCTCGGCTAGTAACAAGATGTCATCTGCAGCAAACATAGTTAGAAAACACCCTTCAGAGCCTATCATGATATTTAGTGAAACAATTGATTCAATTTTCAAGCTGGAAAAAACATTAGGGTCTTATGGAATAGCATCTAGATCAATTCACAACAAAATACCTATTGCTCAAAGAAAAAAAATTTTAGAAGAATGGGGAAAAGAATACTTTCCATTGCTATCGGTTCACACCCTTGAAATAGGATATGATATACCGGATGTCAGAATTGCAGTAATAATTTCAAATAGTTCAAATTTTAATCAGGTTGCACAAAGAATTGGTAGGGTAATAAGAAAAACAATAAGGAAGAACTATGCTCTAATTTATGTCATATATATTAGAGATTCCAAAGACAGCAGTACTCTTAAAATGGTAAAGTCTACGGTAGATTTTTCAGACAGGGATAGCCAGATGAAGCTGACATCATTTAAAACCTGATTAGAAGATCTTAAAGGAAAAATAATTAAGAATCACATCCAAAAACTGAGAATTTAGCTTGTCATATTTCTTTGTCTTCTTTTACTCGTTAGTGTTTCTGATGTGCCGCTTGATACAATTTCAATTAATCTTGCTTGTTGATTATCATTTTTTGGCCTTAATAACCTTCCCAGTCTTTGTACAAACTCTCTGCTACTGCCAGTGCCACTGACCAAAATACCCAATTGGGCATCTGGAACATCTATTCCTTCATCCAATACTTTTGAGGTAACAATTGCATCATATCGACCGTTCTTAAAACCAACAAGTACGTCCTCTCTTTCCTCCTTAGAAGACTTGTAAGTGATAAATGGAATAAGAAAGGTATTTGAAATATCGTATACCAGCTTGTTATGTTGTGTGAATATTATTGTTTTAATTTTTTTATTTTCAGATAGTATATTTCGAATTTCATCCATTTTAGATCTACTGTTGAGTGCAATGTCAACAGCTTTGTTTCTTGCAACTAGAGCTCTTCTAGCTAAATTATTTCTCGATGAAATCATGATTAATCGTTTGAAAGAGTTATAAGAACTCATTTTCAAACCAATTTTCCCCAAGCAAGTATAATACAAAGTCATGTTTTCTTTATATTTCTGATACTCTTCTTTTGACATGGAAGTTTGCTTTCGTTCTATGACATAATTTGCCAGATAATTTTTTTTTGCTAACTCGTTAGCCGTAATTCGAAAGATAGTTTTTCCAATTAGATATGGAAAATCTGCGTCCAAGTGGTCTTCGCGCTCTAATGTAGCAGTGAGACCAAGCCTGTACGGCGCAACAAATGTTTCTGCAATTAATCTATAAGATGGTGCGGGCAGGTGATGAACTTCGTCAAATACTATCAAAAGGAACCTGTTTCCAATCGATTGGGCCTTAATATAGGCTGAATCATATGTCGATACAGTTATTGCTTGAATATTCTCAATTCCTCCACCAATGTTCCCTATTTCAATATTGAAATTTTTTGAGAGTATCTCAGTCCACTGTTTGATGAGATCAAGTGTAGGCACAACTATCAATGTTGGAGAATTCATCTTCTCAATAATTTTCAGACCAATCATAGTTTTTCCGGCTCCCGTTGGAAGCACTATGGATCCCATTTTTTCTTGACTCCATCTTTCAATTGCCTTTTTTTGATAGTCACGCAACTTTAGCTTAATTTTTGCGAGTTGTTCTAGAGGTAAGAGATTTAATACCTGGTCATCATATTCTATGTTTTTAGCTTCAAGATACCCCGTTATTTTCTTATAATTTATTCCGAAGGAAACCAGAGAATTGGTCTTTGAGTCTATTGTCGTGTAGGGTAAGCTTTTCAGTCCCTTTATCACTATTGTTCCTTTATGATACCTCAATGTAACATGGCTAGAACTCAATTAGATATTCTCTAATTGACCATCATTTTTAAATATCTAGCTACGAATAATCAGAGTTGTGGACCCTGAATCGTTTCCAACCTTAAAATAAAAATTGTGAACTTGCCTACGTGGTTTGCTATTGACTCAAATCCACATAGTAAAGTCACTACTGAAAATTGATGTTCTTTGAAATATATCAATTTCGATATTGATTTGACGACGAGATTTATTAGACTCATCCATCACAACATCCGTTGTGAAATTATCAGTGATTTCGACCGCCTTGGTTTGCCTCTCTGTTTTATAATTGCCTCTGGATTTCTCAAAGTTACTCAATTCAGTCGCTCGTTCTTGCGGATTTTCCAACTGATCTATTTTAGAGCTCATCGTACAATAATGTGGATGATGTATTAATAATTATCAATGGTTAAAACTATTTGTCAAAGGAGTGTAGAATTTGAATTGTCTAATTTTTCCTTTGAAATTAAAACAAAGTGCGAATTGTCTAATTTACAAATTTGTCTTAAATAAAATCGTAATAAAATTACTACATCAAGTAATTTTTTGCCTAATCCAAGGTACTATAATATTAGCGAGTTTCAATATCATGGAATAGCATATAGGAAATGGAAATGCCTAATGACTCAATTGGAAAGATTCGTGCGGAAGTTATCAATTGCAAATCATGTGACTTGTGTAAGAATAGAACAAATTCAGTTCCAGGAGATGGTGATTCTAAAGCAAGTATCATGTTCATAGGAGAAGCTCCAGGAAGGAATGAGGATGAGAAAGGTAAACCATTTGTGGGAATGGCTGGAAAAATCCTTGACGAAACTTTAGCGAAGGTAGGATTAGTTCGATCAAACGTGTACATTACCAACGTCGTAAAATGTAGACCACCGGGCAATAGAGTTCCAACGGAAGAAGAACGACTTGTTTGTAAAGATTATCTTGAAAGGGAAATTTCTTTTGTTTCTCCCAAAATTATTTGTATCTTAGGCAGAACGGCCTACCAATCATTACTTGGCGGTAATTCCATTCTAGGTAATCGTGGTAAATTCATTCAAAAAGACAACAGACTTTATTTTCTTACCGTACATCCTGCAGCTATAATTTACAACAATAAACTGAGAAAGGTTTTGGAAGTCGATTTGGAAACACTAGTTAGAGAATGCAAACGATTAGAAATCACCTAGCAGGTATTGAAAATAAGTCAAGATTCGTTCAGGAATTTTCGGCTCTGATTTTTAGGGACTCGTTCATCCTTACAAAACTTTCCCTGAGGCTTTCATCTAACTTGTTTCCAACTAATTTTACGCCCAATCCACTAAATATTTCCTTATGGGAGAATAAAATTTTGTCATCGTTGGATTTTTCAAGGATAAAAATACGTTCTCCATCGAAAACACAAGGGAGAAATGATTTTCCCTTCCACCTTAACTCTCTGTTTGCTTCACTTCTTGTTATTATTGGATAATATTTTCTCTTTTTTCCGCTTATTGTCTTAATGTTAACTTCAATTTTAGAACCCAAGTTAGCATTTCCTATTACTTTTGTCATGAATGGATTCCACAACTCGTATTCCTCAAAATTAGTTAGTATATTCCAAACCTTCTCTGCAGTAGAATCGATAACTATGTTCGTTTCTATTGTTTTCAACTAGTCTAATATTAGAATCTGATTCTTAATAATGAATCTTTTGATATTTAGAAAGCTACAGGGCGAATCCAGTGTGGCCCCTCATGGTTTTAAGCTGCATGTTCTAAGGCAGGCAACTTGAATACATACATATTGAATTAAATCTAAATAATCAGGTATATTTTATCAATTTATGATTTTTCGGGGACTCCTAGATGGAAATAATTTGTGATACTAGTTTTCTCATTGCATTAGTTTCGAATCCAATCAAATGTTTAGACAAAGTAGAATACGAAATTGGAAAGTTAAAGTTCATTGTACCCACATTTGTTCTTGATGAGCTAGAATCAATTAAAAAAAAATCCGGCCCCAAAAAATCAATGATAGCTAATACAGCAATTCAAATATCTAAATTGAAATTTGAAATCAAAGATATTGGTAAGTCAAAAAATGTGGATAACGATATTCTCAATTACGCAATTAAGAACAGAAGCTACGGTGTTGCGACATTAGATGGCTTACTCCTGAATCGACTTAGAGGTGCAGAAGTAACGACAATTACACTTTCCAAAAATAAAATGATTATAGCTAATCGATATTTTGAAGGGTAGCTTTAAATCCGCAACCCATTTCTAATTATTCATGTTCAAGTACAATGATATTGGTTTAGTATGGACAGGACACGCAGGTTTTAAGATAACTTATGAAAACTTAAAAATCTATATCGATCCCTACAAATTAAGCAAAAAGCACGAGAATGTTTCTGATGCGGATATTGTACTTATAACCCACAATCACTTTGATCACTTGTCAATTGGGGATTTAAAGAACATTGTTAATGAAACAACGGTTATTGTTTCTGCTCAAGAATGTCTATCGCAATTAAAGAGTCTGAATGTGAAAGAATCGATCGGAATTGATCCGCGCAATAATATGAAAGTGAATGAATTGAAAGTAGAAACTGTTCCTGCATACAATGTTGATAAGGAATTTCATCCAAAGGATGACAAGAAAATTGGATTTATTATAGAGCTTGGTAATGATCGATTGTACCACATTGGAGATTCCGATATGATCCCAGAAATGAAGGATACGAAGTCGACTATTGCATTAGTACCTGTTTCTGGAACTTATGTCATGACAGCTGAGGAAGCATCAAAGGCAATAAATGAACTGATTAATCCAAAGATTGCAATTCCAATGCATTATGGTACAATAGTAGGTAATAAAGAAGATGCAATACGATTCTCAGAACTGGTCACAGTATGTAAAACAGAGATTTTAGAGTCAGAATAGTTAAAATTTTTTTCAAAAATTAAAACTTATATACGATCTGTTTTCCTAATATCATTGAAAATGGCAGTTAAAAAGAAATCGAAGTCTGCTAAGAAAGGAACTAAATCAAAATCAAAATCAAAAGCAAAGAGGTAATTTAGCAGTCACTATTATCTCTTACTTTCCCCCTTTCTTTTGTTAGAAACAAAATAAAAAAATTTGAAAATTTTTTCAGAGTGATTATTTTTCAGAAAATATGATATCCCAAATTATTTCCAGTACGTTAAAAAATGAGTGAAATCAACAAGCATTATCATGTTATCCGGAGACAGCGACCTATTTCATGTAGGAAATTATAACTTCAAAGTTCGTCATATGTTAGTTATAGCAGTATTGGCTATTGCATTTTCAACAGCTTTCATTATGCGTTCTTATCCGATAAAATATGGATACTATCTCAATGAATTCGATCCATATTTTGATTACAGGGCGACAAAATACATTGTGGACAATGGTCTTGAAGCATATCTAAAATGGCACGACAATATGTCATGGTATCCGGAAGGTCGAGACATACCTAGGACATCACAGGTGGGCCTGCATGTAACGGCTGCATACCTGTACAAAATGTTTGGCGGAAATAGCTCTATCTTAGACTTTACAATAATTTTACCAGTAATAGTTGGATCATTGACAACTATAGTTGTCTTTGCGCTAGTCAGATCTCTTGCTGGAACTACCGCGGGTTTGTTTTCTGCATTACTCATTGCCTTTACTCCAGCTCTTATTCAACGTGGAAACCTGGGCTGGTTCAAATCTGAACCTCTTGGGCTATTCTTCGGTCTCTTGGCTTTGTATCTACTCATATCAGCTATGAAACACAGGCCCAGTATTGCAGTAGTAAAGGCAATTGCAGGAGGACTATTACTGGGACTAGCTAATGCTTCATGGGGTGGAATTCAGTACTTTAGTATACCAATTTCATTATTCTTTTTCGCAGTAACTTTTCTTAGAAATGACATTAAAGTCCCCTTAATTGTTGCGATAGTATTTACGGCGGCGGCAATATTCGCGGCCGGCATTTCACCTAGACCAGGATTGTCGTTTGTTTTTGGACTTCCAGGTATTGCTCTCATTGGAGGAACAATATTCCTTATAGCTTCATCGGTTGTTAGGAAATTTAGTTCATCCAATACTTTTTTAAGAAACAATTGGATATTGATCGGAACCTTTTTTGCTATTGCAATAGGTATTGTTGTATCAGGAAGTTTCCACGTATCCTCATTCAGATATCTAAATGCTGTTAATCCATTCCTATCTTCTCAAAATCCACTCGTTGAATCAGTTGCTGAACACTTTACTCCAACTTTAGTAGAATACTTTACAGATTATTCAATTCTGTTGATGTTTGCAGGATTTGGAGCGCTCATGGCATTTAGACGGCGAAATGACATGTCAATTTTCGCGTTGATAATTGGAATTACGGCGGTTTACGTAAGTGCAACTTTTGCTCGATTACTTGTATTCTCATCTATTGGAATAATACTCTTGGCAGGAATAGGTCTTTACGAAATCACAAGAGCTGTAATCAATTACAAGGCATTAGAACCCTCACATAAAAGAAAACGAAAGACCGAGGTTGAAAAAACTTCTCAGATGGACAAGCCGATAAAAATTGTGTATGCGGTTATAGTTGTTGTATTAGTTTCCATTCCAGTAATAGATAATGGCATTTTGTATCCACAGAATTCAAATTGGTTGAGTTCTGCTGATATTCCCCCTTCAATAGCTAATGGAGGCACCGGATTCAGAATCAAGACCAATGATTGGATAAATGCTTTAGACTGGATAGCTGCTAAAACTCCGACCAATTCAGTAATCGCATCTTGGTGGGATTATGGTTACTGGATAACAACACTAGCAAATAGAACGAGCTTGGCCGATAACGCTACAATTAATCAAACTCGAATTGCAAGCATAGCAAAAATGTTTATGGATCAAACTGAAAACGGCCTCAAAATTGCTAAAGATCTGAAATCTGACTACATAGTAGTATATATTGTAGGACAAAGATTAAGTGGAATCAATAGTAGCGAGATCTATGTTTTAGGTAATGGGGGAGACGAAAGCAAAAAACAGTGGTTCATAAGAATAGGCGGATTTAATGAAAATAATTATCTTGAACAAGATGGATTTACTCCTACTCCTTTCTTTTGGAGTAGTACCTTATTGGGACAATTGATACCTTTTACTCCTGTATCGTATATCCTAAATGGTGCGCCGTCGGGGGAATATCAACCAGGAGCCACGGCGATATATGCAAAACATATCAAATATCCACAAAATGCAACAGCTGATCAACCATTGAAACTTGTATACTCATCTGATAGCTTCAATAGTAACAGGCCGGGTTTATTTTTCGGAGTATTAGTCTATGAAGTCAATAAAAATTATGTACCAAAGACAACATCGGATCCTTATAATGAAAGTGTTGAAAATCAAGAGAAATTTTCAATAAACGGTACTTCTACTAGTAGTGTCATGGAATCAAATAATCAATCCAAACTTGCCGTGCTAGATACAGCTCAGGGTCCTATAACTATTGAATTCTTCCCTCAAGTAGCACCAAACCATGTATCTAATTTTGAGAAGCTTGCGGAACCTGGATTCTATAACGGAACCATATTTCATAGAATTGTGAAAGGATTTGTAATCCAAGGCGGAGATCCTAATACTAAGAATAGTACAGACAAAGCAGCTTGGGGCACAGGCGATCCCGGTTATAGAATTGACGCGGAATTCAGTAACATACCTCATGAAAGGGGAATAGTTTCAATGGCAAGATCCTCAGATCCAAATAGCGCTGGTTCACAATTCTTCATTGTCTTAAACGACTCGAGATTTTTGGACAACCAGTATACAGTGTTTGGTCGAGTAGTAAATGGAATGGATGTTGTCGACAAAATAGCCGCATTACAGACGATACAAAATGATCAACCACAAGATCCTGATGCAGCAAAAATAAACTCTATAAAAATAATAGACAGAAATTCAACTGCAAATTGAAACTGACAATTTAGAATGAATCGAGTATATTATTTCAATAAAGCAGCATAAATGAATGGCAACAATGTAGTTGCCTCACCATGAATTGTAGTTTGTCTAGCTTTTCCCTTTACTTTTCCCCAGGATATTGCTTCGGCAACAAGGGCCCCGCTCAAGCTGCCATCCCACTCAGAGGCGGTTGTTATAGAAACGGCGTAGTCTAGTCCTCCTCGGAATTGATTCCACCAAAGTGTGTGGTGTTTTGAAATTCCACCTCCAATAATAAAAGCGCCGGTTTTTGACGCTTCATAAACCAAATCAGATAGTCTAGTTTCATCCAGCATTAAATTTACAGTAAAGTCCTTATGTTTCTGATAAAAGAACCATATCTGACTCCCAACTGCTCCATCTACTATTCCAGGAACTATAACTGGAATATCATTCTTGTATGCCCAGTACAGGAACGAACTTTCGTCCAATGATTCTCCAATACTTCTTGTAACATCAAACGTCGAGATATTTCGTATTCCTTGTTTGTACAGATTATTCAGACAAGCCTGCACCTTATCTTCAATGACTGGTCCATAATTATTTTGAGGAACCAGCACATTTCCCAACCTATGTATATTCTTTCTATAAAGCATGCCATCATCCATTCGGAAGTCACCTGAATAATATTTTGTACTAGTACGTGCAATATCGTGATCCAGTGCACCACATGTTGTAATCACGCAATCGAACATCTTCCGTTTTATCATATCTTTTATGATGCCTCTAGCTCCAGTCGAGATTATAGCACCCACAAATGAAAGGAATCTAGTACAATTTCTATCCTTTGTCATTGCGCGAATTATATTAATACCATCCCAGAGATTTTTAGATTCAAACCCACCAGATTTTGCCATACCATCAATTAGTAATGAAATAGAATTAGATTCAATTTTGTAATCACGTACTGAATCACTCAAAATATTCTTGTCTGATTTTTTTATTCTTTTTGTTTTCAATTGCCAACAGATAAGCTTCCTGATACATTATTATTTTTATCTATTTCAGTTCGAATTGTGCTTGGAATTACAATAGTAATTGTACATTTTCACTAAATACCTGCGAACTGGTAAATTGAAGTTATCTCATTTCGTCACATTATTATAATGATAATTTGGTATATCCTCAAATGCGTGTTAGATATTGGCGATTGGGAGTTAATGACGTGCTGAATTCAACATATCCCCAAGAGAAGGCAAATCACTGGGAAATAAAGTGTCTCCAAGGAGAGTATGAGCATTTTGGAGTATTTTGGTTTAGATATGGAACTCCTTTTGACAAGGAATTGATTAATGGAATATGTTTCTACTATAATGATATTTCACAAGAAAAAGTAAAAGAATTACTAGATTTTCTGCAACAAAAATACGGAGGTAAGGTATTGTTTAGGCAAACCAGAGTTTTCCTTCAGGGATCTAAAGAATTCAATGACAAAAATGAAATAGCAAACCTGGCGAACGAAATTAGCTCTAAATTCAATGGGCCGATAGAAATTACGTTAGAATTTGAGAAGGTAACTCAAGAAGAACAGGAACAAAATACATTCAATTTTCCTACAAGCAAAGCTCTGCCTATCGCTGGCTCTGAGTAAGATGGATCTACAAAAACAAACCTGTTTTGATACTTAGGCTTCTGTACTATTGTCCTCAAGTATAGATTTGATTTTCTCTCTCAGTTTTGATATACTGACTGGTTTACTAATAAAATGAGTAACATTAACTGATGGAATAACCTTACTGAACTCTTCCTTGTTTATTTCAAATGCTGTGATAAATGCAATCTTCATGTTAGGATCAGTATCTTTGATTTTCCTATAAAGCTCAAAGCCGTTAACTTTTGGCATTCTAATATCGGTAATTACCAGATCATAATAATTTGGAGGATGATTCTGAAAATTATCAATGGCATCATCACCTTTTGAAAATATGTCAACCACGAAATCGTTTTTTGACTCTAATCCTCTTTTTATGACCGAAAGAATATCAGATTCATCGTCCACAATCATTATTCGTGGTGGTGAATTAGTTTTCTTACTTTCTGCCATATGTCAATTTTTGATATGATTATCATATATAATAAGTTTCATTAGGAGAATATTGATATATCAAAAAAAATAATGTCTTCAAATTGAGCGAAATAGTAGACTGGTTGAGACTTTTGCAAGAATCCAAAACCGAGGAATTCAATGAATGGAGAATGGCCAATATCTTTGAAAAAATCGATCTTAGTGGAAAAGATCTTTCTGGTAAAAATCTTTCTGGAGCGTACCTAAACGGTATAAAATGTAATGGAGCTAATCTATCAAATTGCAATTTACAGAAAGCCAATTTTGCCCAATCTGAAGTTATGGATTCGAATCTTGAGAATGCCGATTTGACAGATGCAATTTTTCTTTACGGAAATCTGAAAAATACTAATTTAGCTAATGCAAATCTTTCCGGTACAAACTTTATGTGGTCGGACATGAGAAATTGCGATTTGAGCGGGGCCAAATTTAGAAAGACAGTCTTAGTTGAAGCCAAACTACAGAATGCAAAATTAAGTTCATTAGAGAATCAATCAGTTTATCTAAAATTTGCAAAGATGGAATAGATTTTTTTGAACATTATTTTTGATATGTCTTGATAGTAATCCCAATAGATTAATACGATTGTGACGTCCAGAAATATTGTTTGGAAGTAGATAAACTACGAACTTTAAAGCTACTTGGCAAATGGTCTGTCAATAGAGCCATCGGAAAACGACGGCCGCTAGTGGCTGTTTTCAGCTTGACACATTATTGCAATTTTTATTGTCCTATGTGTCCTTTCGGTGATTCCAACAAAGACGGACAACTGAAACTTGTTAAAGAAAAGGACCTGACTACCGATCAGTGGAAAAGCATTTTTGACAAAGTCTCAAAGTATTGTGTTTGGTCAATTATTGAAGGTGGAGAACCAACAAGCCGACCGGATTTCATGGAACTTGTGAGATATCTCAACGAACTCAATATGCCCACGTCTCTGATTACAAATTGTTCCCTTTTGCATAATGTGGATTTAGAGAAACTAAAGAAATACATCCAGTTTATTACATGCAGTATTGATTCGGTTCATGAAGAGCCTTATTGCAAGGTTCGTGGTGTCTCAAGTAAAACCTACTACCGAGTTATGGAAAACATTGAACTTCTCAATCAGAATAATATATCACATTATTTCAACAGTGTGATTACAAAGTATAACACAGAAGAATTCATTGATCAGAGTTATTTTGAAAGAGCTAAAGAGCTTGGATCAAATGCAGTTTCTTTGACCTTTGTAGAAGATAGAGATGACGTATCATATTCATTATTACCAGATCGTAAGACAATGGCAAAAATATGTAAAAGTATTCTAGATTATGGAAGAAAAAAATCTTCCCCTCAAATTATGATTCCCCCTCAATATTTTGAACAGATATTAGAAAATGGACGAACTGCTTTCGATGAGTGTGGAGTCTGGAAGAGTACTTTTGTCAACGCTGATGGTTCGGTACTGGTACCATGTTGGAAATTCAACAAATCAGAGAACAAGTATGACCTCCTTGAAAAAAGTATTGAAGAAATTTGGAATGCTCCAGAATGGGATATTGCCAGAACTTGTCATGATTGTCAGGTGCTTGGATGCATATGGTATTCTTCACAACCAATAACCACTTTTGCTAAAAATTACATGAATGGTCTCTCTCGAATTATTAATCAACATAAACCAGAATTGATACCTTAATTTCACAATATTGTGAGTATTAAGCAAGTCAAATCCTATTCATGAACATCTATTTGACTACAAAATTTGTTTGATGCGAATACTTAGATCATCATTCTCTCGATAAAGTTCGCCTGTGGCCCTGAATTCTCTTCCCTTTTTAATCAATTCTCTAGGGCCGCGATAATCATAGTGGTTCAGTATGGCTCGCCATTTACTATTAACCAATACTATTGCTTTTCCCGTTACCACCTTTTCTACTTCAATATCAAAGGCTTGTCCTTGAATTTTTACCTTATTTTCTGAGGCAAATACCTTACCTTGAGTAATTTTTATTCGTTCAAATTTTTCGAGCAATTCCAATGCCGATTTTATGACCACATCATCTTGTTGCAATGACTTTTGTAATAGTCTAATATCTAATCCGCTGTTTCCATGCATAGATATCATAGAATATATTTTTCTTGCAGTACTTTGCACGCTGTTTCTAAATCCCTTCATCTCTGAATCATGAGTAGACTTTGAAGATTTGCGAATAGGAATTTTGATTATGCCTGCTCTGCCCGAAGCCTGTTCAATTTTTTGTCCATATTTATCTAAACATGAATCAAGGAACGCGATCTCTTCTTTGGTCATAGGATTTTTTGGGATAAAAATCCTATCAACTTTTTTGAATTCGAGTTGGGTATCAATTGATGAAAGAATTGATTTCATCTTTTGAATTTTTTTTCTACTTACTTCGAGATAGTGCTGATCAATCGTATCCTTTGTAGCAAGAATTAGGACCGAGCCTATATTTTTTCTCCCAGTTCTCCCTCTTCTTTGAATATGTCTGATTTCACTTGGTATTGGTTCGTAAAAAATAACCAGATCTACTTCTGGAATATCGAGTCCCTCTTCTGCAATAGAAGTCGCTACCAAAACATTAAACTCGCCTTCCTTAAATTTCGCCAAGATGATATTCTGTTCTTCCTGTTTCATTCCAGGATCTCCTTGTCTCTTAGATTGCCCTACGAACTTTGACGCCCTAATATTGTTTTTTACAAGCAATTCAACAATATGTTGTGCTGTGTCCCGATATTGAGTAAAGATAAGAACTCTTGAATCTTCTTTTGAATCCTCCTCGTTCAATAGGTGATCATTATTTGAATTGACTTTGGAGTTGAATTTCTCAGTAAGTGTTTTGATAAGATGTTGAATCTTTGGATGCTCTTTGTTTAATTGATCGACCAATCTTCTAATTTCAGTTACTCTATTATCATCAATCAACATCTTGTGACTCTTGCCACCTTCTTCCTGGATTCTATTTAGAAATGTTCCAAGAGAGTAAAATCCTTGACTTTCCATCAATTCTATACAATACATTAAGGAGAGTGCATTGGATTGCTGCATCAAGGCAAAATACAATGAACGTCGTCGTTCTTCAGGAATTGTGGTCAAAGCCCGCCTTAATTCATCGCCTATGGAAATTAGATCTTTCTTAAAAATCCATTTAGAGTTTTTTGTGATAATTTTTCTGTTAATTAACCAATCTAACTTTTCATCTAACATTCCTTTCAATATTGATTTGACATACTGATACTCTGAAGGAAGATCAAACCATTTCCAGTCAATTTCAATTGGATTGATATATCGTATTACGTCAGGATCTTCCTCCGTTTTGTACTCTAAATGCTCAATAAACAGATTATTACAAATTTCTTGAATTTTGTTTTTTTCCGATCCCGGGCTTGCAGTTAACCCAAGAATTAACGGGAAGGAGCAATGTTTAATGTATTGATCTGCTATGAAGGTATATGCATAATCCTTAACTGCGCGATGAGCCTCATCAAAGACTACCAGGAAAAAATTGTTTAATTCAAATCTTTTTTCTCTAATGTCATTGCGTACTACTTCTGGTGTCGAGAAAACTAATCTGATCTCACTTCTGTTCCAGATAAGACTTCTAGCGTATGGGGGTATTTTTCCTGTCACCACAACCGTTTGCTCATCCTGTAACTTTAAGTAAGATACGAATGATTTCCAGTGCTGGTTCACCAATGGTCTTGTAGGAGCTAGAATTAGGATCCGCTTGCTTCTGTAATTATAGAGTGTATTTACAGAAACTAGTAACGATATGATTGTTTTTCCCAACGCCGTGGGTAAAATAACAAGCGTGTTCTTACTCAGAGCACTACTTGAAATATTCTCTTGATATTCTCTAAATTGTAATATGTTTTTTCTAAGAAGCGGATGATTTGTGAAGACATCTTGATCCTTGGAGGTCATGGTTTAACAAGGGGATAACATATTGCATTTGAGTTACTAATAAAGGAATCTAAAATATTATGACTCTTGGAATCCTAGATTTTCATAGACTGCATACTGTTTGATATTTCTAGTTTTAATTTGGAAATTCAATGGAGGAGCTCTCTAATTCTAATATTGGAATGTAAATTGAGTGCGTATCATTTCCAATTTTTTCAACGAAATTATATTCGCCCGTAAGTTGCCTCAGTTCGATGAATTTCATACCTGGCTTTTCTTTTTCAACTATATAGTGAACTAATGCGCCACCTAGAGCGCCCGTCTCGATAAACAGAATCTCCTTTTCCTTATACTGTATGTGATAGAGCATAGGAGTCAGTCCTAATGCAGATTGGGAAGAGAACAATATCACTTTCAACATATCGTTCAGATTCTTGTATTTCAGAAATGTCGTTTGGGATTCATCCTTTGTCATACAAATCATAGGAAAAATACCTGAATTTCATTGTATCGATCCGACCTGTAAAAATCAAGAATATCATAGAAAATTCACAATCGTGGACGTGAATGTATTGATAAAGACTTGGTATGGAATTTGATGTCAATCAGATATATAGTTATGGTCATCACGAGGAAAATACGAATATCTGGTCAACATATTGCGCTCTAGAGTAGAGTGTAAGGACAATGCGACTATAATTCAAATATAGGTCTGTTCATACTGATATAATATTTAGAAATGAATGAAAAAAAAGTGATTTTGTTAATCTCATTTTTGATATTTATTGTATTCATGAGTTGCCAAACATTCAATTCATTAACAAATTTCGTAGAGGCACAAGTGCCAACAGTTGAAAACTCTACAAATCAGGCACCACTAGCTCTGCCAGATCTTTTTGCAAAGGTAGAAAAATCAGTGGTACAGGTGACTGAGGTAGATAATTCCAATGAATTAGGATCACGTTTAGGTTCGGGATTTGTTTACGACAACAGTGGCCATGTAATTACTAATTATCATGTTGTGGTACCTGGTTCCAACAATAATGATGAGCTGCAAGTTAGTTTCCTAGATGGCAATGTTTATTCCGCAGAGCTCGTTGGATTTGATCAATTTGCAGATTTGGCGGTAATAAAGGTAAACAATATTACTTCTGATAAGTTGATGCCATTATCACTAGCTAATTCATCTGCTTTAAGAATTGGGGAAACTGTCGTTGCGATTGGAAACCCATTCGGATTGTCAGGGTCAATGACTGTAGGCATAGTAAGTGGCTTGGGTAGGCTGTTGCCATCCAACGAAAACGGAGAGAATCTTGCAGGAGTCACATCATCATTTTCAATCCCCAACATCATACAGACAGACGCGGCTATTAATCCAGGAAATTCTGGAGGACCACTGATCGACACACAAGGTAGAGTTATTGGAATCAACACTGCGATATTTTCAAATACGGGTGTTTATTCTGGAGTAGGATTTGCTATACCTTCTAACACGATAAGTAAAGTAGTAACTTCACTTATTCAAACAGGTTCATATCGTCATCCATATATCGGCATAGTTGGCCTAAGTCTGACTCCAGATTTGTCCAAGCAAATTGGATTGAGTCAAACCAAGGGATTCCTAGTAACGAGTATCACAGATGGCAGCCCTGCTGAAAAGGCGGATTTACAGGCGGGAACAACTACAAAAACCTATAACAGCAGAGAAATTAACACGGGAGGCGATATCATATTAAAGATTGATAACAGAGAAGTAACGAAGATTGATGATATTCTTGCATACCTAGAGAGTCAGAAACAAGTTGGGGACAATGTGCATCTCACGATTCAAAGAAATAATTCCATTATGGAATTAGATTTAGTGTTGGGAGAAAGGCCGAGTGCTGATAAGATAGATTCGTCATTAAATGATTTTCCAAATAGATCTCCACCGCAAAATGGAGATGGCAAATATCCAGAAGAACTGTATGATGAATGCGTCAGGGTTGCAGGAGAAAGCTTCTGCGACTTTCTGTTTAGGAAATAGTGTTCCAGTTTAGGATATTATCCACTATTTTTATCTACTTTTCAATAGACTGATCTTTGAATCATCATAAATCTTTTGAATCATCCAAGTTTTTCTGACTTCACGTACCATTTTCCTGATCGCATCCCCAAAACCACGGCTCCAATATAGTTACCCTTCTTGTATACCTTGGCAAATTCCTTGCCAAGGCCAAAAAAAGAAAGTAGTAGATTATCTTTTTCATGGTAACCTGATTCAATAACTTTCATGCTTAATTTGCTACTAGATTTGATAATTATTTTGCGCGCATCAGACCAATTACCATTCCATGAAATCATTTCGAAATTTCCAAAGTTTTTTGTTGAGACCTTATATCCTTCTAGTCGTGCGTTAAAATGCATATTTTTCTCCTTGGAGTATGTGTTCATCCATTCAATGGATCTATTCCCCATCCCAGCTTCGACCCCAAAATTATCAGTACTGGCCAATATTCTGAATTCTTGAACATTAATGATTTTAAACTTTAAAATTTAATTGAGTGCAAGAAGACATCGTATGGATGGATGATATTCAATAGGAAGAATGTCAAAACCGAATGATTTAAGTAAACTAATGTGCCTAAATTCAATATGTCAAGTGAAGTTAACATTCGTGATAGTCCTAATCACTTCATAGTTCTCGATGCAATTTCAAGAGGCATGAGTAGTATCGATAAAATATCAAGAGTAGCAAAATTATCGAAAACTGAAATTGAATTAATAGTAAATGATCTCGTCTTTCAAAGATTGATAACTAGCAATGAAAAGAGAGGGTTCCTTGGTAGAAAAAAAATAGAATTAAAGATTACAGAAACAGGTATGAATCTTCTTGGGGACAAGAAGAAGGAACTACAGGACAAGGTTCAAGAAATGCAGCAATATTACGATAATGGAAACAGGACTCAGCTTGAATCACTAATGGATTCGAATAGAGCGTGGATGCCGATGATGCTATTTTCAGGTATAATGAATATACTGTTTTTCACCTCAATGATGTCGTTAATGGGCCTGGCTATGAGCCCTATGGAAAGCTCTCTTGCTGGCAGTGAAGGTGGCAACGCAGATATTGGTTCTGGAGCAGCAGGCGAAAGTAGTTCGGATAGCTCCAGCGCGGATACCCAGGCAGGAACAGATAGTGGCGGATTTGACGGTGGCGGATTTGACGGTGGCGGATTTGACGGTGGCGGATTTGACGGTGGCGGATTTGATTTTTAATTCGCTTAATCCGCAGATCTAGATCGAAAAAAGGAACATGGTTAACTCTATGGAAAATCAAGGTAGCAATTGCTAGTCCAAATTTCATATTTTAGTACGTACTTACAAAATAGGTCAACCGTTGTGTTTGGAATTTAGGTCGCCTTTCGTAAAACTAGATGTCCTGCTGTATTTTTGAATTGCCTCTACAATCCAACTAACATCCGTCTTGGATCTAGCAAGGTATGCAATCTTTATGCAATCCCTTATGTCCTTTGATTTCAACTTGTGCCATACTTGAGTAGCTACCTCTGCTGCAATGTCTTTCCCTATCCCTTCTTGACTGAGCATGTGAATTGATATATCTTGAAAATTTTCAAAATTATACTGTTTAAAGTGCAGCACCATAAATCTAGAAAGTAAAGGAGTGAGCATATGATTAGTATCATTCGAAGTAGCAAAAACCCATGTTTTCAACTGGGTGTTTCTTGTCTTCATATGTTTTGTTTCTGCTATAATTCCAGTTTCCATAAGACTAAGAAGAACTGTTTGATCTTTGATCGACATGTGTTCAATTTCGTCAATTACCAAATATCTGGGGCGTTTTTCAAACATATAGTCTACCATGCCTGATTTGGTACTATGTGTGCCTAGGGTAAAATAAGAGCGATCCAGTTTCATGCAACCTAGCATGAACAATGTCTTTGCTGAAGCAGGAGGACCAACAAGCAAGATGTGTATCGGTCTTTGTGATTCAAATGACAAGAAAAATAATTTTTTTATGTCTTCGTAACCGATTATATTATCAAACAGATCATAAGTACCTGCAGATTTTTTTAAATTGACGTTAATGTTATTGCTCTTTTCACTCACTTCATTCTTGTAAGACATGACCTAATCAACAGTCATTATGATCTTAGCGATTATAGACATTCCTACAAAATCTTGATGTCTAATTACTGTAATTTAGTAGACGAAAATTCAAAATATAAAGAAAATTTGTTGAGTAGAATAATTTAACCATCTGAATTTTTTCAATACCATCCGATTTTCATTTTGAAGCTTATGTAGACAAATAGAATATACTTGACTAGAATATAGAATTTATTTTTGGTAAACTTCCTCAATCTCAGCAAGCGATATCGAATAAATGACATACTTGGTAACTATTAGTTTCTATTACTGACGGTCCACTATTAAATGATAACTGCAATAATCTTACTCATTATTGGGACCGGTGCATTTTTGTTCTTAGGAATTTTTATTGGCCAAAGCAGATAACCTTGGTTACGCTAGTGAAACATCATATCCAGGTAAATTATTATAGACATCATTAACCAACAAATCAGTAATGCCCCGCATCAAGAAACAAAAGGAGAGTGGTAAGTCAGTAAACAGATCCAAGGATCTTTTGACAGTTAGGTGGGAGAATAATCAAGTAATAATGATTGATCAGACAAAGTTGCCTGCTAAACTAGTTTATGTTAAATATAGGAAATACGAGGACGTTGCTAGAGCAATAGAACGATTAGTTGTTAGAGGAGCTCCAGCCATAGGTGTTGCTGCGGCATTTGGAATGTCTCTAGCTGCTATTTCGAGCAGAGCAAAAAATAAAAATTCTTTGCTCAAGGACCTGAAAATCGCGTATGAAAGATTAAGATCAACAAGACCTACTGCGGTCAATTTAGTATGGGCCCTGGATCAAATCATGAAAGTAGCTTCTTCAAAAAACGATGTAGAGGAAATGAAAAAGTCAATTGTCCTTTCGTCTCTGGATATGGCAACAGAGGATATTAGCACAAACAAGCAACTAGGTAAAAATGGAGCAGAAATGATTCACAATGATGATGTTATTCTCACGCATTGCAATGCTGGTTCGCTTGCGACAGTTGCATATGGTACGGCATTGGGTGTACTGAGAGCGGCCAGCGATATGGGTAAAAATATACGTGTTGTTGCAACTGAAACAAGGCCCGTAATGCAAGGCTCTCGATTAACTGCATTTGAATTGGATCATTATGGAATAGATTTCAGTTTGATCCCTGATACTGCTGTAGGACATATGATGTCTAGTGGTTTAATTAAGCGAGTAATAGTAGGTGCAGATCGAGTTTTGAAAACAGGTCATGTCTACAACAAGATCGGTACATACCAGGTTGCTGCACTAGCAAAAAGGCACAACATTCCTTTTTACGTAGCTGCTCCCAGGTCAACATTTGACTTAACAAGTAAGGTTAGCGATGTAATTATTGAGGAAAGGAATAAGAATGAGTTGATGAAAATGGGCAATAAGTTATTGGCTCCTAAGGGAATCAAAGTCTTTAATCCTGCATTTGATGTGACCCCACCCGAATTGATAACGGGGATAATAACTGAAAAGGGGATCATTAAACCACCGTATCAAGAATCAATAGCCAGGATATTCTGAGTAATAGATAAAGTATTTAATCTATAAGGATATTTTTAGTACTGGATGCCGCAGAATATTAGTCAAGAACAAGTATATTCAGTATTACGGAAATGCATGGATCCTGAGATTCCAGTCAATATTGTTGATTTGGGTTTAATTTATGGTGTAAACATAAATGATTCTAATGATGTCGATATTGAAATGACAATGACAACAAGAGGATGTCCTCTACATGATACGTTAGTAAGTGATGTTAAACGATATATCGGAAAAATTGATGGGATAGGGAACATTAATGTCTCCATTGTTTGGGACCCCCCATGGAATATTGAAAGAATGGAACCTGCTGTGAGAGAGAAGCTTGGTTTTGGAAAACCAAAGTTAAGATTCCAAGTAGACTATGAAAAGTATCAGCCCATGATGACGGGGAGAAAGGTTACTCAGGAGGATGGTTCACTAATTCTCGAGAATGAGAAAGAACAGAGGTTCATGGTAAACCAAGCAATAGTTGATTTTTGGAATAGCTGTGATGGAACAAAGACAATAACCCAATTAGCAGATCATTTTTCATCCAAACTAGGATTGCCTAGGCAACAAGTTGAGCAAGAAGTAGTTCAACTAGTCCAACAATTACTTGAATCTGAATTGCTAAGACCCCCACAATAAAGATACAAATATTGTGTTCCAAAGATAGTATCATTTCAACGACATCTACATTTCACAAGGTTGTAGTAGAATTAGGAATAGGAGATGGACAACTCTTAGAAAAAATAGTCAGGGATCAAAAAAGTACTAACACATGTTACGTGGGCATTGAGATCGACGCAAATCAAATACAACTTGCTCATGATAAGTTAAGAGAAAAAAATGTTTATCTTGTAAATGAATCTTTTGAAAAAACACTTTCGTGTTTTCCTGATAAATACGTCGATGAATTTATCTTTGTTCTCCCTCCGCCGGATTATATCGACAAAGGTACAGAGAGTCGGTGGTCTCCATTCTATCATGAGATCTTCAATAAATTGAAAGATAATGGCTCCCTTACCGTGGTAACAGAAATAATTAATGATTTGCTTGAGCCAATAACTGATTATGAATTTAGGATATGGAAAAATTGGTTGACAAACAAATTCATTAGTTTAGGATTTATCATAAAGGAGTTCCATAACGATAGTCCTGAATATTTTAGCTCCCACTATTTGGAACAATTCAGAGGAGATACATCAAGGATAAAGATAGTGACTCTTATTCTGATAAAACCTCATTGCATACAAAGCTAATACTCTATTGGTTGATTCACACATTACTATTATGTAGCAACATTATGTGATCGTTCATACAATTTCTTGAACAAAAGACAGAGTTGCATTCGTCTTGGTGACATGGGACGGGATCCTGATGATTAAATTTCCTATTACAATACGTACAAAAAGATTCTAGTTTAGTAATCTCAAATCGAGAAAAAAATTTACCACAATTGCGTTTCTCCTTAAACCACCTTACATCCAAATTCTGTTTCTCGGCATAAGTCATAACAGTGTCATAGGCCTCATAGAAACCTTGGGCAAGAAACTCTCGAAAAGATAGCTTAATTTTGCTTTTTCTGCTATCTGCGAATGATACAATCCATTTTTCGTAAGGGATGGTATTTTCTTCATCTGTGCTTGAAACAACCTTCCCTTTCTTTTTTGTCATATTTTTCAATTAATATCAGAATAATGTACCTTTAGAATATATTTTTAATCCAACTCAACTATTCACTTTTGTTGGAAAATTTGAATCAAAATTGTTATACATCAGCATTTGAGAAGTTTATATGAACTAATATTTAATTATCTATGATTGGACAAGACATGCGCATACTGCGGCAAAAGTTTTGATGGAGAAAGCTGGCCCCACGTAGAAGGAAACTCTAATCTTGGTGTCTCGAAGATAGAGAATTTCTGCTCTGAAGAGCATAGAATTTTATTTTTGGAATCTATTTAGAATATTATCGGTCTATTTTCCAAATACTTGACCAAGGTTGTTACGGATACTGCCCAAGCGTCCCTTTCTACTTTCTTTCACCTTAACATGTTCAAAACACTTATCACATAAGGATCTCAAATTTGATGGTCTGTTGTCTTTTAAAGCGCCATTAATGTGCTCAAAAAAAGGACCATTATTTCCTTTTAGTTTAACAGAACATTTCTGACATCTATGACGAGACCTTTCCAACACAGTCTGTCGTATACTAAGGGTCAAAATCTCATACTTCTTCTTATCAAAACTTCCCGTTTCTCCACCGCCAAAAAATGACAATGATGAGTCTACTATAGAGCCAGAAATAACTCTTGCTATCAATTTTCAAAGAATATTTAAAGGGAATAACAAAATCGGCCCTCAAATAATTAAGTGAATATCACATCAAACATTCATGATCGCAATAACAATGTAAAGTAGATATTCCTACAAAAGAATTTCGACAGTTATAGAAAAAAAATTATGAGCCCTTTAGAAGGGTGTGACCAATTCAAATGGCACTTCATATTTGTCAAGTATACATTGCGCTCCAAGCATACAGACCACTCCGTATACAACAATATTAATACACTCTAAGTCACTTTCTCCGTTTTGTGAATTGTTTTCACACTTGTTGATTTGTTGTCTTTCAGTATTGACTTGATACTTCTTATCGTCCTTATTGTCATCGTCTTCCGCTCTAACTTGCTGAATTCCACTGAATATTGATGTTGACACCAATGTTACCGTAAGCGCCGATATCAGAATAACGATCATACCAACATTTTTCATTACAACAATTTTTTATCTATAATATATTAGAAGTGCGTTACAACGATTAGTAAAAAAGAGGCGGATCTAGTTGCTGAATTAGAATGTGTTAATTTCTTCTATAACAAGATTTCAAAGATGGTTATTGTAACATTTTGATATTAATCAAATTTTTGGGTTCAAAGTGGACCGAGTGGGATTTGAACCCACGGCCACCTACGTTTCCTCTGTAAATGCCAAGGTCATTTACATGCAAGGCAGGTATTCTACCAGACTAAACTATCGGCCCTATAAAAACAATATTTTTTTACTGATAATTTAAGTGCTTTTAATTAGTCCTTGTATTGGATTATTCTTGATATATCAAGTTACACAAACTCGCAAGCGCACAAGTATGCAGTGTGCGATGTGGAATGGTATGTTACTGTATATAAGAACCCTGTCAAATTAGTTCATATTTACGTTGATATCTTTAACTCCTTAATTAATTTGTAATAACTTGCAAGAAAAATTGACATGATAAATTAATTCTGGAGATAACAAACTAACCTATTCATAGATGTCGTCGAGTAGTCTAATATTTATTGAAAGACTGCCTACGCTGACGCCTTCAGGAGTTGGGATTATCATCCAAATCTTCATGCGTTAATGCGGAAATTCAGACAAATCCTTCACTCCAGGACATGATTTCCCAAAGACATGCTCTGGATTAAGATAATCATTCCAAAAATCGAAATACTTTTAGCACATGTCCAAATAATTTGGGATATGTCCGCTCTGTTGAAAGATCGTGTTTGGGTTATGCTATCAGAAGTGGCCAAGAGAGGGGTTTATCCATTGCATGGATCCAGATTGGGAATATTCAGAATACCTGTAGAAATAACAGAGCGTTCTGATTCAACCGCTATTATGAATAGTTTGAAGAGTTCAGGCTTTAAGGTGGATTCGTATGCAGATCGAATATATGTTTCAGATAGATGGACGGAAACTGGTGTTGACGCGATAACCCAAAAAGATGTTGAGGCGAACCTAGAAATCACAGTTGAAATTGTCACAGGCGATGTTGTCGATATAATATATCAAATCAAACCCGTAGAATACTTTGGCGATCACTACTGGATTAAGAACTATAGACAAAAAACAGATAACAGAGCAAAAATAATTATTGACACCATAATTTGGAATTCAAAGATCGGAGATAAGTTAATAGATCATTATAAAAAATCACAAAAATTATCCGCTGAGGATTCTATAAAGAAATTGGACGAAATGACTCCACTAAAAAAGAAACCAGTGTCCAGAGATCCCGCTGTTGCTCAAGATGCAAAGCCTCAAGAAAACTTGGCGCAGCCTAAGATCCAGGCAGACAGTCCATCCGTAACGCCTCTTCCACAAGCTCCTCCAGCAATTACTGGTGGGAACACAACGATTTCACTTACTGGAACAGGAGATTCATATTCAAAAGTAGAAGGTCCAATAGATCCTGAATTCAAATCAAAACGTCAGGTGACAGGATCTTTTCAAGGAATTAAGGTTTGGGGTCCAGTTGATCCGCCAGGGCAGCTTGGTATCTGGGGAACCGAAGTTACAGTGGATTTTGATATTTGTGTTGCTGATGGTGCATGTATTGAAGCCTGTCCCGTAAATGTCTACGAGTGGCTTGATACCCCCGGACATCCTGCATCAGAGAAAAAGCCTTTCATGATAAGAGAAAAAGACTGCATTTTCTGTATGGCATGCGAAAATGTGTGTCCTCCGCAGTGCGTAAAAATATTCCAAAAGGGTCAGTAGTGTCAACAGGCTTTACAGTGAACCTATAAATATTTACTTGTACATTTTTACAATAGGTAGTGATAGAAGATAATATCAGAATTCAGTGGATTTTTGTACTATGTCTTGATGGCAATTGCTTGGGTAATGACTGTCTATACCTTGAATTTTAATTATTTGAGTTACAAGTCTACAAGAAATCGGCTCAATCACAAGGTCAGAAGAAAAATAAATCTGTCTGATGGGACCTGTCCGCTGGTAACGATTCAACTACCAATCTACAACGAAAAATATGTGGCGACGCGATTGATCAAAGCTGTTTGCAGCATGGATTTTCCAAAGGAGAGAATGGAAATACAGGTACTGGATGATTCAGATGATGAAACCTCTGGTATTATAGAAGCCCTAATTGACAAATATAAAAAAGATGGATTTAAGATATCATCTTATCACAGAGTTAACAGAACAGGATATAAGGCTGGAGCCCTTAAGGAAGGATTGAAATTTGCGAAAGGAGAATTCATTGCCATATTTGATGCTGATTTTATACCTCAGAGCGATTTCTTGAAAAAAGCTCTATTCTATTTTCAAGATTCAAAAATTGGCCTAGTTCAGGGAAGATGGGGTCATATTAACGAAAAATATTCAATTTTGACAAAGGCTCAAGCTGTATCTTTGGACTTTCATTTCTTCATAGAACAAAAGGCAAAGAGTCTTACACACCTCTTTATGAATTTTAACGGCACTGCAGGAATATGGAGAACATTATGCATAAAGGATGCAGGTGGTTGGCACACAAGCACTTTGGTCGAGGATTTGGATTTGAGCTTCCGTGCTCAGATGAAAGGCTGGAAATGCATTTTTGATGAGGACTTGGTTGTAAATGCTGAACTTCCCGTACAGATGAATGCCGCAAAGCGTCAGCAATTCAGATGGGCGAAAGGTTCTATACAGGTTGCAAAGAAACTCTTGGTAATGTTACTTTCACATAGAACACTTCCTATAGATACCAAAATCCAAATATTCATTCAATTAACCAAGCACATCATAAATCCTCTTTTTCTGATACAATTCTTAATTTTCCCTATGCTACTATTGATGAATTATCAGATTTATGATACTGCTTTAGCCCCCGCGCTTGGAATTGTAGCATATCTTTTATTAGGACCAGTAACATATTTGATAATGATTAGAAAAATATGGGGCGAGAATTGGAGAACAAAGGCACTACAGTACCTGTTTATGATATTTTACGCCAGCGGAATATCAATTAACAATTCCGTAGCAATTTTTGACGCACTCTTAGGAAAAAGAAATGAATTTCTAAGAACCCCAAAATTTGGAATAATGGAAAAGAACCAGGATTGGCGAAATAACAAGTACGCTTTACCATTTACGAAAACAACATTATTAGAAATCTTTTTTAGCGCATACGGTTGTGTTACAATAGCCATATCAATCATATCGGGAAATCCAATATTTGTTCCTCTTATTGCATTACAAACAATAGGCTTCTTCTATGTGGCTTACTTGAGCATCATCCAATCTAGAAACAATAAGAACGCCGCCAACATGTATCTGAGATCATCAACTGAACTTAATTTACAAGATGTAAGAACCAATGATCCGGTGACATGACAATTCTTATTTTTTGAGTCAAATTCCAAGTCACTAGTTAGACTAGATGACTCCGGCCTCTCTTAATTTATTGGGTAAATATGTATCAGCCAGATACTTGAATCCATATTTGAAAAATGCATCCAACTCACATTTCTCTTTTCGTTCAAGAAATAGATTCAATTCCTTTCTCCATCGTTTATCCTGAAGCCAAGGCTTTTTCTTCATGTCGTTTGCCCGGTTCATATCTTCCGGAGTAGCAGCAAGTCTGGCTACCTTCGGAATATTGTATTCATAAATATCAGAAAACATCATCCCTAATACCTTTGCATTTGGTGTTACCAATCTATCGCTGTCATAACTTAAAGATTCACTTCCTATTTTGTAACGTAATGCGATTCCCAGCCCCCATGGATCAGCATCAGCGAAAATAACAACAGGTTTTTTCCACTTTTCGTTTAACATCTTTACCATCATCCTAGTCGCTCTATCTGGTTCACCTGATCCTGTTAACAAGATCGCATTATATTTTTGAATAAATCCTGATTTTCTTATATTATTTAGCACTGTGTCTTTCTCAACTACCATGACAAAATCTGCCTTTACTTTCACAATTTCAAGATCTCGTATGTTCGTGGGTATTAGTTGTGATGTAGCCTTACTCCCCAAATTGCAGTCAATCAGGTCTCCACCTACACTCAATGTTATTGGCCCCGAAATCATTCCTTTTGGTTTGGATGTTACTGAAAACTCTTCACGTGGAACATTTGTCAAAAGTTCAATTGCTTTTATTGCATCATCAGAATCATCCTGACCGCTCCAAAATTTTTGTTGATTTTTTTCGTCGCCGACAGTGCTCAAAGTGGCATAATACATGCCCCTAATGGTACTTTCCATTTCTTCGTCCAGCAACTTTCTTATCGCATTAGCCATGACTAAATATTGCGCAAAAGTCGGTATCCTTTTTGAGCTGTTGGGACCAATTTGCACCGTCTTTTCACCAATAGTAAGCATTCTCTTCTCATCTGACCAAACAGTATTGTCATATCCCACCTTCGGAATTTCAAGAGTTGGCATGATACCCTCAACAAGGATATCATCGCCAACATTCTTCATTATTTTTCTGATTTTGTTAGTAATTTCTTGATGTCTCTTATCTTTAATTGTCATTTTCTCCTACACCTCATTTTTTCCTATTCTTACGAGAAATATTAATTTTGGGCGAGCTTATTTTGTTACTTTGTTTTGATATATTGGATCGAGTATCAAATTTACTCAGTTTATTTTCATTACCACTCCTTTTGCTTGTGTTGATCTTTTTATTTACAGGTTCTATTCTTTTTTGATCTGTTTTCGGAAGAATTTGTTTAGTAATGTTTGAGAGTTCCCCACCAACATACTTCTCTGCCAAGATTTGAAATGCACTCGTAAGTTTTTTTGTATCAATCTTGATTGATTCTGATATTGCATTCACTATGAATGGGATATAGTGTTTATAGAGCCTTAATTTATTCTCGTCTTCCTTTATCTTTAGCTCTCTTCTAATCTGAGCACTTACTTTTCTGTAAAGATCAGATAGACATGATTTCATATATTTTTTGAGATCACCTTCAGACGCAATGCTTTCCTTTCCTGCAGTCTTATATGGTATTTTAGTTGAACATATGTGAAAGAAAATATGAATTGGTAAATACTCTACAGTTCTGTCAGATTTTGTTTCTACATTTGAGAATTGTTCCTTAACTTCTTTCTTGGATATCCCCATTTTATTAATACCAACTTCAGAAATCACTTCACGGGCAACATCAGAACCTTCATCGTATAAAAGTGGGATCTTATTGGCAAATCTGTAGAGTCTGAACGAAGGGATATCTCCTCCATAAGCAATTCCACATTCGACAATCGTCGGTCTATTATTTACAACGCAAATTCTTGAAGAATACGCGGTCAGTGCAGGCTTTAATATCTTGGCTGTTAGATGTGTCTGACTTCCAGAATTGGTTGTTACCTTATTTTGAATAATTGAATATTCTGAAGTCATTCCGACAGTTAGAATTTTTTCCCCTATTGGACTCAAATGGTCTGTATTTGGAGACTGAAATTTTGTATGTTTGCAGATATTTACAACTTTAATCAACTCGTGTTCGTCATACTGATCTGCAGGTTTTGCTTCCAATCCTGCCCGGTTAATGATATCTTTAGCCTTTTCATTTGACATTTTTTGGAATGAGCTTGAAAGTATACCTTGCAGAGTTGTTTTTTGATTCATGAAATTAAGTATGGCCTTCTTTAGAGTTTTAAGATCCATATCAGAGGGATGAGGTAGTACTTCTTTTGAAGGACTTGGCATTGTCTCTGTTCTTCTCTTAAACGTTACCTTCCCTTCGTCTGTTTCAAAAACAATTACCGCGTATGGATTAACGATACTAGTTTGACTAATATAGTCATAGATTTTGTTTTTAGTTACAGGGGATAACTTTGCACGCAAAATCGCTTGAACTTTGAAACCAGAATTACCGTCTATTTGCGATTCATCATTTTTGACATTCTTCTTAAAAAGAGTGATTGGCTTATTTGTCCCGATATCCGTCCTGAGATCAAAGTAATATTCTGACTCTTCTTCAGACTTGGACCATACTTTCAAAGGATGATCAGTATCTTTTGTTGAAAATGCCGCTATCATCTTTAATCCAACTCCAAAAAGACCTCTTTGTTGCTTTTCAACATACTTCCCAGAAGTTAAGAACGAGCAAACAGCAACTGGTACTTTCTCCGATGGTATCCCAATGCCATTATCCTTACATGAAATTGTCCATAAATCATTGAGCGGATCAAGGAGTTTCAGGTCTAAATGAATAACTGGAAGGATATGATTTATTTCGCAGGAATCTAAGGAATTTTCTATCAACTCTCTAACTGACATATAGAGTATCCGTTCTCCGGTAAAGCCTGCTAAGGCAGAATTATCCACAAAAAATTCTGATTCTGCTTTTTTGTTATAGTATATTTTTGATTTATGTTTTTGAGGCAACTGCAAGATGGTTTTGGTTTGTCGTGTTCCTTTCTCCAAGACTTCGGTTGTAACTTTTGATGTCAATTGACCAACTTTGTACGTTACTAAATTTAACTTTTTATCAAAAACAGACTGATCAGTGTGAAAAAAGACTAATCATCGTTAAAATGAAGAACCGTATGGTGTTGCCTCGTTTTTCAGTTTCGTTATCTTATGAGAGCTGAATTGTAACAATATCCTGTGTTTACCTTTGTTAATCACTATAAAATCAGACCCCGTTCCAACTATCTCACCACCAAAGAGATCCTTGATGTTCATTTTGCTAAATTAACTCCTATCACATATTAATATTGAGACACTTTTCGAAAGGAGGGCTGAAATTGTTGAGGTAAAAATAATAATTCCCCCATTCACTTTTACATAGTTCATGGACGTAGAAAGTAAAATTGGTCTTGTGCTACGAGAACCTACTGAGGAGGTTGTTGAAGTACAAGAATTGAGAGAAATTTTTCAAACTAATGTCAAGCCTCGTCATTACATTGGTTTAGAAATTTCGGGAAAACTGCATTTGGGAAGCCTAATCTTGACAGGTTACAAGATAAATGACTTTATTGAGGCAGGGGTTCAAAGTAATGTATTTCTCGCTGATTGGCATACTTACATAAATAACAAGTTAGACAATGATTGGGAAAAAATAATCCAAGTTTCCAAATACTATACAGAAGCATTCAAATTTTTCTGTCCTGGTGTAAATGTCATTTTGGGTTCAAATTTGTACGATAGTTACGAGGATTATTGGAAGAATTTTATGGTCTTTAGTAAACATATGACCCTATCACGAACTCTAAGAGCTCTCACTATAATGGGTAGATCTGAAAAAGAGAAACTAGATTTCTCACAGCTGATGTACCCTTCAATGCAATCTGCAGACATAAAGGCACTAGATTTAGATATTGTGCATGCAGGAATGGACCAAAGGAAAATTCACATGCTTGTAAGAGAAATTTTTCCAAAGCTAAATTGGAAAGTGCCAGTCTCTGTCCATCATCATTTACTCCCAGGGCTCTACGAACCTACAAAATTCCTTAGCGAAGGTGGAGACGAAGAAGATATAAGAGTAGCAAGTAAAATGAGCAAGACCAATCCACTAGGTGGTATACTTATTCACGATGATGAGATTACTATTAGCAATAAAATATCAAAGGCCTATTGTCCTATTGGCATATCAGAAAATAATCCCATATTAGAGATCATTAGGTATATAATTTTTCACAATTTTTCAGAATTTCAAATTGAACGCCCAAGTAAGTACGGTGGAAATATAACTTATGATAAATATATTAATCTTGAAATAGACTACAACCAGAAAAAAATCCATCCCAAAGATCTTAAGGATTCAGTTTCCATTTATTTGAATAGAGTAATTGAACCAATTCGAGCTCACTTTATTAAATGGAGCATTCTGGATGATTTTTAGGATCTTGCTCCAGGTTACAAAGGATTAAATTAATATTAATAGCCATATTCAGGAGATTTTGAACAGTACCTGCGACATCATAATCAAAAATGTAAATGCAGTTATTCCCTTTAATGGTATTGTTAATACCAATATTTTGATTGAAAATGGAAAGATTAAAGCACTTAAAAAGACTGTAGGAAATGTCAGTGCTGACAGAATTATAAACGCAGATAACAAGTATGTTCTGCCTGGAGTGATTGATCCCCACGTTCATTATGGTGTCTATACCCCAATAGATAATGCTGCAATCACTGAATCCAGTTCTGCTGCTACTGGTGGAGTAACAACGATAATTCGCATGATTAGATTGGAGGGGAGTTACAGAAATATTGTCAATCATCTTGAGGCAAGCAAAAATACTCACATTACCGATTATGCAATACATGCCTCAATTTTGCAACCTCAGCAAACCAGTGAGATGAGTTACCTCAAAAGTATCGGTATTAATTCTTTTAAAATCTATATGAATCTAGGATCCCATCTTAATAGAATTCTCGCAGATCTAGATCCCGGTTCAACTTCACTAAAAGAAATGGAGGCAAACATGACAGATAACCTACTCACTGAGATCATCAGAACTGGGGCATCGTTGAATTCAATTGTACTAGTCCATGCAGAAGATCATGAAGTTTGTTCCAAAAACATACAAGAAATGCGCAAAAAGAACGAACATGTCAGTTCAAAAATTCTTCAATTATGGTCATCATTAAGACCAGAAATATCCGAAGTAAATTCAATCAGAAAAATAATAAATATTGCCTTAAATTACGACGCAAACTTGTATTTTGTTCACATAGGTTCCTCAGAAGCGCTGGCTGAAATTCTCAAACATAAGAGATTGCATAAGGATCTCAGAATTTGGATTGAAACATGTCCTCATTACTTGACACATAGCACAGATTTCGATAATATTAAGGGTAAGGTGGTACCACCTTTGAGACCAAAAGACAACATAGAAAAGTTATGGGATGCCCTAAATAGAGGATTTATAGATACCATCGGAACGGATCACGTTGCCAACGATTTTAAATTGAAAAATGCCGATGGGAATTTCTGGAATGCATTATCTGGATTTTCAGGCCTGGCTACAATGCTTCCTGTAATGTTGAGTGAAGGAGTAAATAAGAAGAGAATAGATCTTCTTAAATTATCGGAAGTGTGCAGTGCAAATACATCGAGGATCTTTGGTTTATTTCCCAAGAAAGGTACTATTATGGAAGGGTCAGACGCCGATTTAACAATTGTAGATTTGGTAAAAGAACAAAAGGTAACTCCGGAAATATTAAACTCACATTCTGACTATACTATCTATGACGGATGGACCCTAAAGGGATGGCCGGATATGACTCTTGTGAGAGGAAAGGTAGTAATGGAGAATGGGAAAGTAGATAAAACAAATATTGGCCACGGTAACTTTGTAAAGATTTCTCCAAATTATCAACGAATGTCTCAATAGATTTGAATTTACGTCTACAAATCGTTTAAATTACATTTTGCTTTCATTACCATTGGTTCTTGAAGAACATTTTAGAAGTACAAGACGTTAAAAAATATTTTCCGGTTAATAAGAATATTATCTCGTTTCTAAATCCAAGAAAAAAGTATTACAAAAAAGTATTGGACGGTGTCAGCCTGAACATTCCAAAAGGAAAAGTCTCAGTTTTGGTTGGTGAATCAGGTTCGGGGAAATCTACATTGGCGAGAATAATTTTACGAGCAATTGATCCTGATTCAGGTTCAATCATTTTTGACGGGGACAATATCACCAATAAGAATGGCAAAGATCTCTGGAATTATCGTAAACAGGCTCAAATGATCCACCAGGATCCCTATAGCTCTCTAAATCCTTTAATGAAAGTCTTTGACATTATAAAGGAACCGATTGATATTTTTTATAGAGATTACTCGAACGAAGAACGTACAAATAAAATACTTGCAGTATTAGATGATGTAAGCCTTAGACCATCAGTAGAATTTGCTGAAAAGTATCCGCATATGTTATCAGGAGGAGAAAGACAAAGAGTTGCAATTGCTAGATCGCTTGTCATTGAGCCTAGATTAATCATTGCGGATGAACCTGTTTCCATGCTTGATGTTTCAATTAGAGCTCAAATACTCCAGATAGTAAAACAATTAAGTGCCAGTCGCAACATAACTGTATTCTACATTACCCATGATTTGGCAACGTCAAGGTACATTGGAGACGATATTTCAGTCATGTACGCAGGCAAAATTGTTGAAAGTGGGCCCATAGATACAGTATTATCCAATCCATTACATCCTTACACGCAGGCATTATTAGATTCTATATCTGAACCAAAATTTGAAAATATAGACAAGGAAAAAGTAATTAGAATCAAAAATTTTGACTCAGCTCCTGCAGAAAGTGGTTGTAAATTTTTCAATAGATGCCCTTACAGTATGGAGATATGTAAAAAAGAACCACAATTAGAAAGAAAGGAAAAAAATCATTATGTCTCATGTTTTCTGTATGAGAAAAATTAAAATTTAAAATGCAGATAATCAAGTGAGATGCTTTCTAATTCAAAAGAATGTCATGCAACTAATTCTTTCAGGTAGTTTCAAACATGCTGTTAATAGAAGTAACAGAAAAAATAAAAACTCATGGATATTTAATTTCTAGGATTAAGCCTTATTCTAATTTATTAAGGACATCCTTCCATCTTTTGTATATAGTACCCAGATTTTTGTATGCTGTCTTCAACTATCTTTGGTGCTTCTTGGACATGACAAAACTGGCATTCCTCTTGAGTCATCGACTGGCCTTCTTGACCAGCGTCTTTTAGGTACTCTTTTCCATACTCTATTGCCCTATCATGCGGAGTTGAAGATTCCACGATAACGTCAAAGTGCATAATCTTGCCATCCTTCTTTGTTATATATGTATCATATACTGCACATTCCATACAAGCATGGTACTTACAGTCGCTATTTATTCTATTCAATACCTGCAAAAAATGATCGCCCATTTTCCCAGTCATAATTATTATAGGTCACCAATTTCATAATCTTTATGCATTTAACTAGAGAAGAAGAGGACGGCCTAGATGGAAAAAATGGCAATCCTATTTCATCGGCATACAAGATATTGCTCTCGATAGGCAAAGCGACAAATGCAGAAAGACTAATTCCAGTAGAATGGGTTCACCTTTCTGGTGTTAATTACAACACGATTGGTGATGCTGGAGTGGAGTTTTTAACTAAATATAGTGAAGAAGCTAGATTTGTAGTTCCTACCACAATAAATCCGATGGGATATGACAGTAATAAACAGAATAATCTTTCTAGCAATTTCCAAAAACAACAAGGCAGAATAGCCAAAGCATATGGGAAAATGGGTTCAATTCCTTCGTTTTCATGTATACCATATGAGTTATTTGAATTACCAGAAAGAGGACATAATGTTAGTTTTGCAGAAAGTAATGCGGCAGTAATGGTAAATTCAGTGTTTGGTCTGCGTACAAATAAGGAAAGTTCCCTTAGTGCATTAGCTAGTGCGATAACTGGCAAGGCACCATACTCTGATCTTAGAATTGACAGCACAAGAAATCCTAAAATAAGAATTAAGATCGATAAGGAGCTAAAAACAGAACTTGATTATGGATTATTGGGATATTTTTCGGGCAAATCCGTAAAAGAAAGTTGTGTTTCTTTTGGTTCTTCCATTAGTAACATAGATATGTATAAAACCAAATCATTAGCCGCTGGGTTGGGCACTTCAGGTGCATGTGGAATGTTCTCCAACAAAGATACACATGATGAAACTATATCATTTGGAAAGGAGGAACAAAAATCTACTGTAGATGAACTTAATACTACAGATTCTGGAGATGTGATCGCTTTGGGGAGTCCACAACTAGGAATGTATGAAATGGAGCAATTGTCCAAAATGATTGTAGGTAAAAAGTTTTCCAAAAAATGCATGATCTTTTGTGCGCGACCAGTCTATGAAAAATCGTGCAAATCTGGAATTGCCAAGATACTTGAGAAAGCCGGAGCAAACATTATCTGTGACGCATGTACTTGTTTGTCACCGCTGTTATCACGTGAAGAATACGATGGTGTAATTACAAATAGTGTTAAAGCAGCGCATTATCTCAACAAATCTAATGGCGTTTCAGTATGCTTGAAGGATTTAAAATCCATAATAAGGGATCATACAAAGTAATGGATATACTTTGGAGTATTCACTTAGAGGTAAAACAATTGTAGGTGGTAGGGCAAAAGGAATGATTTTGTTAACCACGCAGCCTATCAATTTCTTATCCTCAGTAGATAAAATGACAGGTAGGATAACCGATAAGAATCATGAATTGTTTGGAAAATTTCTCAAGGATAGTATTTTGATTTTTCCATACTCCGTCGGAAGCAGTGTAGGAGCATACTCGATTTTTGCGCTCAAATCGAACAATGCGTCACCATCAGGAATAATATGTAGCTTAAAGACGGATATTACAACTGCATCAGGTTGTGCAATTGCGAACATACCATTGCTAGAGCTTTGCAAAGATCAAGTAATTCCAGAAATTGAAACTCCTAGTGAAGGAATAATAGACGGCAGTTCGGGATTTCTGCAAATCAAAAAGGTTTAATTTAATTCGATTAATTAATTCAAAAGGTGCATGGCATTTGACGGGCGATCAGATCCAAATAAAGGGTATGATGAGAAAAGTCCATGCACCTTCCCTGTTATTCAATTCAAGCTTCCAAAGGGTTGGTCAATTTCAATTTTCAAATATCATGATTATCAGAATCATTATTTGAACTGAACCTTTGAATTATGAACTCAAGTTTTAATAATTCAAAGACTGCATGATTGTTTCATGTCATTACGCGGGATTACAGTCGCTATTACATCCAGCAGGAGAGCTTCTGAACTCGCGAATCTTGTACGAAAATTCGGAGGAATTCCATACATTGCTCCGACCATTGGAATTAAAAATAACATGCCTTTGAGTTCCGAATGTAATCAGTTTATAGAAACCATTAGCGATCAGAGAATACATTTTTTTATTTTTATGACGGGTGTTGGTGTATTCAACTTATTTCAAAATATTCAAAAATCACACAGGCTGAACACAGTGAACGAAAAATTGCAAGATACGATAATTATTGCGAGAAGTAACAAACCTAAAATGGAACTTAGAAAATTTGGAATTAAAACCAACTTCGTTCCTAACTTCAACACGATTGAGGGAACATTGAATCTATTGAAAAGTTTTGACGTCAAAAATAAGAACATTGGAATACTATGGCATGGAGACTCTTCAAATTCATTCAAGAAAAAGCTTGAATCACAAGGAGCAAATGTCTTTGATTTTTCATCTTATTCTTATTCCACCAGTCTTGAGCAAGAAAATGCTACAATGTTAAAGGAAATGGGATATGACTACATTGCACCTAACGAAGAAAAAATCGAAAGGCTCATTCAGGACATAATGGATGGCATGGTAGATAGTATAACATTTACGAGTCCTCCTGCAGTTAAAGAATTTTTTGAATTGGCAAAAAGAAACAACAAGTTTAATTCACTAAAAGACAAGCTGAACAATAATGTACTTGTAGTGTCAGTGGGTCCATCAACTTCATACATGCTTGCACAATTCCACGTTCTTGTAGATATTACACCAAATACCTATCGTATGGGACCCATGATAAAGGAATTGGCAGACTATGTTTCGTCGTATTGACAACTAATTTCCTGCTTATTTGCCAAATCATTATGAAATCCACGTAACATTTTTTATGAAGTCTGATTAATAATTAATAAATTGTCTAATTTTTGCCCTGAATGTGGTGGGGAATTAAAGTTGGATACTGCTACCAAAAATTTCATATGCAAAAGCTGTGGTCTTTTTGCATCCAGAGAAAAAATGGATGAGTTAAGAGACAAGACGTTTAGAGATCAAGGCAATGATAGGAAAAAATATCATGACGACTATCTTGATTGGTGGACCTCGTCAAAGAAAGATAAGCAAAGAATGTAGATATCAATACAGGGATATTGTGTTTACGCAGCAGGATCCATTACTGGTACCATGTGATCTTCTTTCCTAGTCTTTAGTGCGGTCATCAATTCTGTCTCTATGATTCTCGGAAGTTTTCTTATCTTGTTTACAACTATGTCGCGCATTTCTTCCAGGTTTTTGGCCCTTATCTTTAAAAGAAGGTCAAATCTTCCATGCATTTCATGTATTTCTAGCACTTCCTCAATAGATGAAAGGCTATTTGTTACTTCATCGGCAGTTCCAGGTTCTATATTGATCCCCATAAACGCAAGGTGATCATAACCAAGCTTATTGTTGTCCAAGGCTATGGTAAATTTCTTGATAATACCAGCAGCAATCAGCCTCCTCACACGTATATGTACGGTAGCGTCAGATATACCGATTTGTTTTGCAATTTCAACAAAGGGCAGAGAGGAGTCTTTATTCAATATATTTATGATTTTAAGATTAATTTCATCAATAACGTCATGACTAGCCGTCAAATCAAAAATTAGTTTGTAGTTATATACTTAAATGCTTTTAGAAATTATCTCCATAGATAGGCGTTAGTTTGCCAATTTCTAATCAACGATAAAGGTATTAAAGATCTATCATGCCAAGAAATTCATATACTGATGTCCAAAGAGTGTAGTAAGTGCAAGAAAAATCCTTCTATTTATTTGAGGCAGTATTCTGGAGAATTTTTGTGTAAAAAATGCTTTATCAAGTCAATCGAGTACAAGGCAAAGAGGACAATATCAAAATATTCTATGATAAGACATGGGGATACTGTTGCAGTTGCAGTCTCGGGAGGTAAAGACAGCTTAGTTCTCCTAAACGTACTAAAAAACACCCTTGCTAATCAGAACTCTGAGCTTGTGGCAATAACTGTCGATGAGGGAATTAAGGGTTATCGTGATGAATCATTAGACATTGTAAAGAGTTTCTGTGCAAGCATAGGTGTTGAAAATAGGATAATGAGTTTTAGTGAACTTTTCGGATTATCAATGGACAAGGCAATGGAGGTTAGACCATCAGAAAAAATTTCATCTTGCTCTATGTGCGGGACTTTTCGGAGAAGAGCCTTAGATCTCCTAGCAGAATCTTGCGGAGCAAATGTAGTTGCCACTGGTCATAATTTGGATGATTACATCCAGACATTTTTCATTAACCTGTTTGCCGGTGATGTTGAAAGAATCGGCTGGACATATCCAGAACCAGTTGAATATGGAATAACTGATCTAAGGAAAATCAAACCATTAATGGAAATATACGAAAGAGAAATTGTATTATATGCCATTCATACGAATATTCCATTTCAATCGGAAGAATGTCCATATAAAGACGAAAGCATTAGAAGTGCATTTAGGGATCACTTGAACAATCTTGAGAAGATACATCCGGGTATAAAGTACAACGCATATAGCTCTATCTTGAAGATTGCAAGAAAGGTAAAGTCTGTAAATTCTCTTAATGCTTTGGATATGGATCGAGGTGTTCAACAGGCACATAAACGATGTATCATCTGCAATAGAGATTCATCCAATACAGTATGCTCTGTGTGTCGTACCCTAGATTTGTTAGTAAAAGAAACTTAGATAAGGACAAGATGATTCATTATTGTAATCACAGTCTGAAATTAATTAATTTAAAGTGGCGAAAGTAGTTCTAAGGATGAAGAATTTGATTAGTTATTTGTAAAGTCTTAAATAAAATTCTGGCAACATGCTTTATTGTCTATCTTTAATTCATTGTTAGGATAGTCAATTGATTGGTGCTTCCCTCACCGGATGAGCACCAATCATTTTCACATGTAAACCAGAAATAATTAATGCAATAGTTTGGTGAATTAACAGTTTGATTTTGTTATTATTTGCAGGATACACAAATATATCTACATTGTATAACATTTTTCGCGGTAGTAGGTAGGATTGGGGTGTTAGCCGTACCCCAAACCAGAAATCGGCTTTATGCTGGGATCAGTAACTACTGGGTAAATCTTCAAAAGTGAAGTTCCTGCTTGCTAGGCTGATATGAAACCACGCCGTGTCGGATGGGTATGAGCAACAATATATGCGAAGGCATGTGCTTGATTGTGAATTGTCGAAATGGATGAGGTCCGGGAGGGTGCAATCCTAAGGCAGCGTATCCATGCTAGCACGTCTACGTGATTGATCTTGCAGAGCTTGAGATTGGGCTTTACTTCTTTAGTGGTACCGGTAGGCTACTACCGCATTTGAATGTTACATTATTGATTATTACCTACAGCCAGTGCTTTATTTGAAGAAAACCTTCCAGCGGTTCGCCCTTTAGTATTTTTATTAGAGACATTGCTTGAGGAACCGATAATACCGGCTTGTGGAAATGATTATCAGTTCCAATTCTAGGACAAGCAACCTGCACAAAAGCATCTGCATCTTGGAAAGATAAAAGTCGTTCATCTGTAATCTCAGTCATGGCTATTAGGAGGGTTCTTTTGCCTTGGTCTTCTAACATTTTCTTTATTTCAAGTGCCTTAATTTTCGCGAATTGTCCTTCCTTTAATCCAATGATTATCCCTATTGTTTTGGCGTCTTGAGCCTTAAGCACCGATAATATTGCTTTTTTTTCAAGTTTCTGTGCAATTTCACTAATTTCTGAATATTCGCTAAAGTAAGGATCCATCATGAAGGTCGGTTTCTGCGTAACAATTGCCATGCTGGCAGAATGGAAAATACTCTGTCCCAAGAAAATATAGGCTTCAACATCATTCTTAGAGTCATAGGCAGGATAGAACTCACAACCAAATACCTGAGCATCATTAAGATGACCCTTGCCCCTGCCGATAACTACTTCATACCCATGACTCTCAAAAATGTCCTTTACTTTTTGGACAGATGGTAGATATTGACTGTTGGTCACAAGTGAAATCTTGTTGAAATTCTTTTTCAATTCAATCGCACATCTATTTGCAATTTTACTAAAATCTATATCATCAAAAGCATTAATCATTACAACTTTATCTCCAAACTTTTCCATGGCGATGGTATGTCCTATGTTGAACAATATATCAACGCCCAAAGTCTCAGCAGCATGAAGGTTCAAATCGCATGAACCCCAAGATGCATCTCCAATTACATACACAGGAATTTGATACTTTTCTGATAACTTCTGGGCACAGCCCTGTATTTTCTTCAATAGTCCATCTGGACCATCTAATGCCACTGATCGTGGCTTTCTTTCATTAATTGTGGAATGTATCTTTTCTTCATCGATTTGGATCAACTATGTACTCACCAAAGAATTCAGTTCGTCTAATTTTAAGATATAATTCGTTTTCTTTATACGATTGGCAGATTACTTGTTTCTCTGAATATCAATAGAATAGGTGGAACTCGAGAATTCTGGTAATTTAACATCATTCCGTTCTGGAATAATGGTTATCTTATCTCTGTCAGGTCTTACAGATATGCTGATCTTGTTCAAGCCTTCGTTAGTACTAATAAAATGATCAAAATTAAGATTGCCAAGATCCGATCTTATGGATTCAGGTAGTTTAGGTTCCAAACAGATATTGTTCTTAATCATATTTGGTTTGATTCCTAACATCAGTTCACGTAGTGCATAAACGTACAATCCAACTGACCATGCCTGGAGGATGCAAGAATTAAACGGTTCTGGCCTATCTCCACGATATGTTTCTGCATACATACCATTTTCCGAAATGATTCGATCAGCCATTACGGAGAGATATTCTAGTGCCTGTTGAGTTCTTTGGTTTTTTATTTCGCTTATCGCCGCCCAGCCTGTTACAAGTGGCCAAACAGCTCCGTCATGGTACAGCGAAGGGTGATATTTGGAATCTAAACTGCTCAATGACCGCGTTCCCCAAGGAGTGGTCATATCTTCCTTTTCCATCCTATCGAGCACTAACCTTGCCTTGTTTTGATCTTTTACTACTTCGGAAAGCAACATTACCAATGCATTTGGACGAATGCTGCTGTCTTTTGTCAAATCCTTTCGAATGGTATCATAATAAAATCCTAGTTTTGGTTCCCAGTAGTCCCTATCAATCTTATCTCTTAATTTTTGAGCCGAAGAAAGCCAGGATTTTTCATGTTCTTTATCATCAAGGATCTTTGCTAACTCACTTCCTATTATAAGGCTCTCATAAAAGAGAGCTTGTACGTCATTTGCACTCTTCCTCCTATCTATATGATCCATCCAAGTCGAGTCTTGAATAGGTAATTTTTCTGCCGTTCCTGAAAAACCATGTTCGATAAAACCATCACCGTCAATGTCCTTAAGGAAACCCGAATTAACAAGATGAACTATAGATTCCCATCTTTTTGAAAGATACTGAGTATCTCCGGTACCATGCACATACTCACGTATGGCCCAAGGAAACAAGAAGGTTGAATCTGCAGAACCATATGTTGTGTTATGGAGGAATGTTCTCCCGCTTATTACCATAGGTAGTTCTCCCTTTACCGCACCATTGTGGCTGTATCTTGCTTGTCGTTTCAGAAAATTTTCCATGACTCTTAAGGAGAAATCATATTGGCCCATAGATAGGTATCCTCTTAGTGACCAACCCGTATCACGGGCCCAATAATTAGGAAACCTTGGGAGTCCTGCACTGATTCCTTCACCAAGATTGTCATAATTTGCCTTCAGATATTCAAGAGCAGTCTTTGCCTTTTTAAGTGCCTTTGCTAATTTAGAGATTGTCGAATTTGAAATTGAATTTGAAGTAGCATTACGGATAGTAAAGGTGGATTTGGAAATATTATCATGATAATTCTTTGTTTCCTCATACAGCTTTTGATAATTGTCCCTGATTGTCTTGTATTCATTAAGACATTCCTGAGCACTGGTAAAATCGCCAGCGCCTATTAATGCAATTTCCTTAGTTACCCCTTCTTCAAGTTCTACATCATAAGATAATTCCAAATCATTATCAAAGGAATCTGTTAGAATCTTTGATGGTTTTAAACCCTTTGGTGAAATCCCAATAGTTCCAAAATAATGCGCTACTCCTTTTTTTGCAATTGTTCTAATCTGTAAGCAATTCTCTGATTTATAATATTTTGAAAAATTACTTTGGGAAATGGCAGCTAAGCCATAACTCGTTATGTTACCATCAATTAGAAAATGAACTCGTATTTTTTTAGTTAATTGCTCTCTTGTATTGTTATCGAAAATTGCATTAACTTTCTCAGTATCAAAGTTAAGTATTTGTATAAAACCTTTATTTTCGATTGGAACGAATAGAGTTCGTTTAACATGAATTCCAGCTACCTCATGATGGGTGCTCAAAGTCCCATTTTCATGTCTCGAAGAAATGACGAAATTTGGAAGTCTTTTCCTAACTCCTTCATCTACTGAAAGCTCAACAATTATTCGTCCAAAAGCTCTGGCAGGAGGAACATATAACCCACCATTGTCGTATCTCGCCCCCATCCATGTCCAATTTGCCGACAGCGCTCCATTAGAAGAACAAACAATGTAGGCCTTTCTTCCAGACAATACTAATGGTGATGCAAAATTCATGAACATCGTCTCACCATAGGCGTGAGTATCTGACTCTTCTGGCAAATTTGATGAAATAATTACTTTTTCTTTTCTATTGCTTGTAATATCGACAAAGGTAAACGGAATAATTATTTGTTCAAATCCCTCAAGTTTACTCATAATTGTTATCTTATGCTTCTTTTGGCTCTCTAGCTCCATCCCTATTACTAGAAATCTAGCGCTTTGAAAGGGCTTGAATTGAATTGGTCTTGACTCAGATAATGCCGATGCATTAACTATGGTGTCAGAAGTGGCTATCTGAATTGATTTCTTCGATATTGGAAGTTCATCGACATAGATATCAAGAGAAACAATATTACCACCTAATGGAACAGGTGGATTAATAAGAGAAAATATGAAACCATTTTCTTTGACATTTTCATTCATAACAATTGCATTTTTGAGGCTTCCTTCAACATAGGAAAGGACAGTATGGGTCTTATCAAGCGTTCTTGTCATAATGTTTCTCCAAAACGTCCAGATATGAAATAATCAATATTATTAATAATAATTGGCATTTTAACATATATTAAAAGTATTGATCGAAAAATCTGTGTGTATAAATAAATTTATAGTTTGTCTAATAATGTTTAACAAGGATTTTATCAAAAATTTCATATTAACGGTGATAATTTGATTGAAGAAGGTAAAGATTGGAAATCTTGAAATTGGAAACGGGAAACCGGCAATAATGGGAATTATTAATGCTAGTCCAGAGTCTTTTTATAAAGAATCAATTTCCACTAATAAGAAAATTATCGCCAAAATGGCCATCAAGATGGAAGAAGACGGCGCGAATATTATTGATATCGGAGGAATGTCTACTGCTCCATATAGAAATACCATAATTTCAGCTGACAAAGAGCTTGAAAGAGTACGAAATTCTATCTCAGCCATAAGGAATGTATCTGACATTCCCCTCTCAGTTGATACCCCTCGCGCAGAAATCGCCAAAGTTTCTATTGATATGGGGGTGGACTTGGTCAATGACGTGACAGGACTTAAATATGATAAGATAATGAAGTCCGTAATTTCTACGTCGGGGCTACCTGTTATTATTGGCGCATATGGAAACAAAAAATCTACATATCAAACAGGGGATATAGAAGAAACAGTCGGCATCTTAAAAGAAAGCATAGACATAGCCAATCAAAGCGGCATAAGTGAAGACAAACTAATTGTAGATCCCCTAATCGGATTCTTCAGACCAAGGGGCAATAACCCATTTTTTACAAGAGTGTCCCAGCAAGATTGGTACGACCGCGATATAGAGATTATTTCAAATCTTGAACACCTGTCGTCACTATTAAGACCAATTTGTATGTCAGTCTCAAGAAAATCATTCATCGGTCAATTATTCAATTTGAAAGAGTCAGAGCGCCTCGTTCCATCCATTGTTGTTCAAGTCATCTGTGCCATAAATGGAACCGATATCATAAGAACGCATGATGTTAAAGAAACTCGCATCGCACTAGAACTACTTTCACGTATGTTAAAGTAAATCTTGATTATTTTTGTTAGAAATCCTTAAGTCTTGAATACCCAAGTGACAAATGCGCCATTCAGAAGAAAACGCTTATAATCCCAACGCAAGTATAAAAATCAAGGAAATATTGGAAGTAAAAGAAGGTTTAACTTTTGATGATGTTCTCCTTATTCCAAAACGATCTCCCATAATTTCTAGATCTCAAACAGATTTGAAAACGAAATTATCGAGAAACATTTCATTGAATATTCCACTAATTAGCGCAAATATGGATACGGTCACTGAATCTAACATGGCAATTGCGATAGCAAAGGAAGGAGGGATAGGAATTATCCACAGATTTATGACAATTTCAGATCAGGTGGACGAAATATTAAGGGTAAAAAGATCAGAGTCTGTGATTATAGAACAACCGTACACTATTTCACCTTCTAAAACCGCATCTGAAGCATCCAAGCTGATGCAAGAACTTGGTGTATCAGGTCTGTTGGTGATGGACGATATCACAAAGAAGTTGGTAGGAATAATTACCAATAGAGATATCATGTTTCAATATGACACAGTTACCAAGGTAAAGGATCTTATGACTTCGGATCTTGTGACGGCTAAACAGGGGATTTCTATCGAGGAGGCAAAAGAAATTCTGCATAAAAATAGAATTGAAAAACTACCTGTAGTCGATAAATCAAATAACGTTGTTGGACTTATTACTAGTAAAGATATAATGAAAATGGAGCGATATCCATTGGCATCAAAAGACAAGAAAGGCAGGCTATTGGTTGGAGGAGCTGTTGGAGTAAAAGGAGATTATTTAGACAGAACTGAAGCGTTACTTAACTCAGGAACCGACATCATAGTAGTTGATATTGCACATGGCCACAGCGATAATGC